>Ga0315914_1003667_pt1 | contig 23247 bp, 11 predicted proteins | sample MpolenodulesMG_FD_203920 | JGI IMG/M metagenome (GOLD analysis project Ga0315914, IMG submission 203920) | Medicago polymorpha root nodule microbial communities from Los Angeles, California, United States - elongated nodules | ecosystem: Host-associated > Plants > Roots > Nodule | place: USA...
TAGAGAGCATATTCTTATAGGATGCCACTTTTGTATTGGCATTCATATCGGTATCAATTGTAATAAATGGCAAGGTCAAACATGTGTTAATATGTAACAATGATTTATCAATAGCCAATAATCAAGTTACAATTAGATGATGAGGTGCACATGTGTATTAGTGATGCTTAGGTGTGTAATAATACATTAAATGAAGTTTAACATAGAAGAGTGTCAAGTGTACTTTTCAAAAAAATTAAGGTAAATGTTTATAATAGAGACAGAGATAGCTAATAATCAAGCTACAATTAGATGATGAGGTGCACATGTGTATTAGTTATGCTTAGGTGTGTAATAATACATAAATGAAGTTTAACATAGAAGAGTGTCAAGTGTACTTTTCAAAAAAATTAAGGCAAATGTTTATAATAGAGATAGTATTTTGGTTTAAACTTTATGATCATTTCTATTTATTAATCTATATGGATTTGGTTTAATTTCATTTTTAGCTATTAAGTTTTTTGATTGTGAGGGATATTGATCCCCTTACTTTACTACAAGTTTGTAGACTCACCCCTAATATGCTCAAATTTGAGGCAGATGGAGCAAAATTAAATAACATGACAAGAAAAGAAAAAGACTCAATGACATACCTAAAAACATTGCATGATGGGATGTCATAAGTGGTTTTAAGAGTAAGGATTGTGGGCTTGTCGCGTCATTGTCTAGTCCCACTAAGTTTTGAATCAGTTCTGAGCCTTTATTGACCCACATTCTGAGTTAGTAACTTTGAGAAAGAATAAGCTCCCTCGCTCGGGCTGCTCTTGTATGGGCTTTCCTTCACTCGACTGCGGGGTTTCCTTGTCTAATCATCTAATCTTCTATTTGTCGAGTTTGACTAAACAAGAATCCATTGATTTTTGTCATTCTATGTTTCTCTGGGTACACATGTTAACTTCGACTAATGAGTCTTGTGCTTCAAAGACTGGCAACTTCCTTTAAATTGGTGATTCATCCGTCTAATCTTGTAAATCTTAAGTCAAAGTTACCGGTGTCTCTTGTTCTTATAGTTTTCTTCACATTCCTCTCTAGTTAGCATGGGGTTAAACACCCCAACTTTGACTTATAGTGGTTCTAATTGATCCATCATGTCATGGAATTTTGGTGGTGAATTATTCATTAAGAACCTCATCAAAAGGTCGTAATCGGCCTAAGCGTTTAGTTGGAAGTTTTTATTGGTGAGATTGCAGGCTTACATCTCCCCCATTTCATACTCCTTGAGAACATTGATTGAAATTACGTGATGCCAATAGAATAAAGCCTCAAACATCTTGATTTTTGCTGAAAAGAGATTTTTGTCAGCTTTCACAGTTATGACTCTATCACCTACCCAAAACACGAGTGTTCGGTAAAGTGTAAAAGGTACGCATTCATTGGTATGTACTAAATCTTAGTCGGGAATGACCAAATATTAAGGTATGTCATCTACAATAAAGAAAGCATACATGAATTCCTTTAGCCTTACCATAACATTGACTATAAAAACTTCAAGTACATTGGATTCACCACAAATGGAGCTAGCCATCTCCATCATTAGGTTCGTACCCATGAAGGCTTGGATCTAGGATGTATGTGACACTATTAGATATATCTTGATGTGCAGTTTTCGACATTCTGATTTGTGTACTATGGGCTAAAAACATAGTCATGTCCTCTTCGTTGTGCCTCTTTGTTGGATGATAGAAACATCTTGTTGAGCGATTATGACACATTCACTTCATCTTCTGTAAGGATTAGTTCTTCTATTGCCTTCTTTTCTAAGTCCTAGTGAGGGTTGCAACATGTAGTGTTTTTCACCTGGCCTTCTGATTTACCACCATTGTCGTTTAGGAACATTGGTTGAGGGGTTTAATCATTGGTTGAACCATTGACTACGCAATGTTCATGACAGTGATCTCCAAGGATGTCATCCTTTCTTCCAAGGCGACCTTGACTACCTTCTTCTTTACCCTTAGGCTCATGCTATTCATCAATTTTGGGTATGGTTGGGCTCTAGTTTTTTGAAATGACTGCTTAATCCGCCTTCATGTTTTTAGATGGGTGTTAATTAACAACCTAATATATACATTTTATTTTGGACTCCACTTTTGTACCATTATGGTGGAAATGTCACATAAACTGGTGAATTCAATTGTGACACATATGTCAATTCAACTATTTTCTATCTTTCTCTCCCTCGCTCTTTCACACATATTTAGATATTTAAAAAAATCGTATTGCCGTGTGACATTATATCATGAGGAATGCTAACAATACTCACTTTTGAACACTCTCTCTAACACTCAATCTTTTATTGGTTTAAATCATTGTGAATGTACACTTTGGAAATAGAACCCACACAAAGTGGTGGGACATGCATGAATTTCATCCAATAAAAGAGTGTGTGTTAAAGAGAGTGTTCAAAAGAGAGTGTTGCTAGCATTCCTCTTATATCATACAAGTGCAATCTTCTTTTTTTTCAATACCCTCTATATACTATATAAGGTAAAGTACACATTTTATTTTAAATAAACATATTAACTAAATATTAAAATATTAAAGCAATACAACAAATTATTTTAATATATTTTAAGCATTAGAACATAGTCTATCTGAACGTAATTTAGTTGGTACTTGATATGAACATTGTATTATATATATAAGAGTTGAAGTTTGAATCTCAAATTTCATACTTATTCACCTTAAGTGACGAGCTTTTAACCAATATGCTACCTAAAATACATTACAACAAGTTGATAAATTAACTATATGAATAGTAAAAGTCATGCCAAACGCAACCTTAAATTAACTACTTGCCAGTTTGGAAATTGTTTTAAGACACGATTATGATTTTAAATATAGTTTTCAATTTGTTTTACCACTATAGTTACATTCTTAGCTGTGTGATATTTTCTTTTTGGTACAAATCTCTTAGCTGTGATTTTAATACGACTTGAATACTCAATTTCACAAACAGATTTTCAATTTTAACTTTCCGAATATAAATAAAGCCACTAATGGAGTACTAATTAACATGAAATCAATATACACTAAACAAGGATAATGACGATTGGATGACTTAATTGGTTTTTAGTTAAGAGGTTAAAGTTGAAGAGTTAAAATTCAGGATTTAAGTTTGATGAGGAAAAAAAGTAGTAACATAACTTTTTTTGACAAAAAATACTAACATGACATATTAATATTTTTCATTAAAAAAATAAAAAAAGGATGAGTTTGTAAAAACAATATTAACTATAATAGCTTCTTTAAAAAAATATTAACTATAATAGCTATAAAAACAATATTTAACGGAAAAATGAGCACGTTAGTGTCCAGTTGACACTAGTTATTAATAAATTTAATACTAATATTAACCATTTGTTATGAAAATGCACCAATAGGATTGATTTCTAAATTAATAAATTAACGACGATTTTTATAATACATATATATATATATATATTTATATAAAGAATTATTTATCAAATTTTATATTCAAAAAATATCATTTAACAAGAAAAAATATCATTTCATTGTTTAAAAAGTTACTACTAAATTTTTTACATTTTAACATAAAAGTAATCAACGATCACTATTATGAGTAAAACTAAAAAATTAAATTTTATTTTACAGAAATTTTCAGTAAATAAGATTTAATTATTATAATTATAAATGATAAAAAATATGATTTTTTCTTCCTAAAAACAATTTATTCAGCTGTTAATTTAAAGATGGAGGGTAGTGCCAATACACTCAAAATTGTTAATTCAAATTGTCTTTTCTTTTTGTTGAACAAGCCAACATAGAATTCCCTCGAGAAAAAAAAACATAGAATTAATAATAACAAAGATCATTTCTAACATAAGATGTGTTAGAGAGATTACCAAAAAAATATTATCAGTAAAAATAAGGTTTGTAAAACAAAGTAAATAAATTGTCTTTTCTTAATTTCGTGATATGATCAGGAGGGTGGGTCCATACTTAAAGGCAGAGTTAGTATTTGTTGTGGTTTTTTTTTTCTTTTCTTTTTCGGAAAGTATTTGTCGTGGTTATAACCCAATAGTCACCCACTGTCCAAACAAACAACATCGTGTGATCCACATCATTTAGAAGAACCAACAGCTATGAATATGATGACCGATCCTGCAAAAACAACATCAATATAAATTAATTAAAAACGTGTTTTTTACACAAAACTAAATAAATAAATACTTACTACAATTCGTGCCTTCTTTTTCTCAATCACGATTAATGTGACTGAGATCAAATATTTCCCTTTCCTAACAAACGTGTGACACAAATGGAGGAGTTTCCATATGCAATTTTGCATGTATAAGCCTTTGATCATGCACATCCCATCACACACAAACAAATACTATAAATACCAACATGTCATGTAGTAAAGACACTACAATTGTTCTCACATCGCTTTCAATCTCAAATTGTTCTGAGAAAAGAGTGGAAAAAAAAAAAGAAGATCCAAAGAGTGAAGTGAAATGGCTGACTACAATCAAAACACTCCTCCTGCGATTAACGTTAACGTTTCTGGTCCACCACCTCCACCACAAGGTGCTCCAACAAATCCATCTAATTACGTTGATTATTTTTGTTGATTCATTAATTATATCTATATTTTGGACGATTGATTAATGACATGTATTGTTAAATATTTTTAACAGAAAATATTATGATTTTGTTTGTTATGGAGTACCAAAGTTTGGTGTGTGTTGTTAATAGACATCTGAATTTGAACTTTGCTATTTTTTTTTTTTTTGACTAAATTTGAATGTTTACTTCTTGAACTATGTAGGATATTCTCAACCGGGTTATCAAGGGGGTCAACCGTGTTATCAAGGGTATCCTCCTCCACCCCAACCTCAAGTCTTTGTCGCTCAAGCTCCACCTCCACCTCCACCTACTCTTGCACCTGCACCTGAACCTCCAGCAAAAAAGTCAGGAGGAGGAGGAGCAGGAGCAGCAGCGGAAGGAGGTTTTTTGGCATGGTATGTATTTGTCTCAACTAAAACGAGTATATAATAAATTTGTATTTTCTAAAAAAAGTCGATATTGTTTACTCAATAATAATTATAACATTAAAATTCAAAATAGATCTCGACTAATGTGATTGAGATCAAATTCAACTCTCTTTTTTATTGTTTTTTAATCCCTTCTTATCACAATAAAGTTTGTCACACTTTGCTATTTTTGTGTTGCAGCTGTGCCGCGATCTGTTGCTGCTGCGCCATGGAGGAGCTTTGTTTCTAATAATGCAATTGGCCTTTGTCATCACACGAAGAATTTACACTGTCCTCCAAAAGATGAAGATTGCTAAACTTTATTTGGTGTTTTTTTTGCTTTTGAGAGATCTATTTGGTGTTGTTATTCTCTAGTTATTTTCATGGAGTATCATTTGAAATGTTGCTTTAATATCAGTCGAATCATATTATGCGCAAAAATGAATATATTTTATGATTTTTTTGGGTTCAATATTTTATGATGATTTCTATTTATAAATCTACATGTATTTGTTTTAATTTCATTTTTATCTACTAATTATTGTTTTCGTGCGAAAGTCCTCCGTAACAATGATTATTTCCAAAAATTATCTGGTGTTATCTATTAATTTTATTTTAGACATGGTATTACATCAGATACCTTATAATGAAAATTTAACAAAAAAAATTAAGAGTAATACTAACACCATGTCCTAAGTATTTTGATGTGCTAAAGTCCTCCCTAACAATGATCATTTCCTATAAATAAATTATAACAATCTAAGAACACCCAAACCGTCAACGCTACCATCAAACTATAACAGAGCGCGCCTTGAACTTGGACACCCAACGAACCTCCATCAAGAGAACATGCACATGAGGCGGTGCAAATGACCGGCCCATCTTCACTACACCGGCTACATCTTGAATTTTACTAAAAGTGTCTAACACAATGACTACCGATCTTTTTTAAGTTTTTATTTTGTTTTAGAAATGTGTGGGGTGATCAAATTAAAAGGGGATTCAACAACTACAAATTATGTTGTCCTCGTCGGGGACACTGACTTCCCAATCATCTAGGAATAGACCAACATCATGACACACTATCTCCGGTCTCAAAGGCGAACTAAATAAAGACTTTGTTTCTTCAATTTTCCGATCCCCCAAGTTGCAATAGATAGAATAAAGAGGAGGGTTCATGGCCATTGGGGTCACCCCTGCCGCGCCACGAATTCCCACGGCCGAAGGAAGAGTGGCAAAGAGTCCACGAAATAAGTGTAATAAAGGTTTCAAGAGTTCTTCGAAATAGCAACATCTCACTTTTATGGCAATCGTGTGAAGGAAAGCTAATAACCAAGATTTATCGCAATACAAAAAGGGAAATCCAACATCCCTAATTACGCCTTGAAAATCGCAACTACACTCAAAAACTTTAAGCGCGTCATCTTTTCTCTACTCACGCGCCTATATAAAATATAAGAAAAGAGTGAGTGTTTACAATCAACAACTAACACTCACGCGCTTATAGTAGGTTGTTAATTAACACTCAACAATCGGCACAAATAAGGATTAATTATGCTATGTGGGCATTTAATGACAACTACTATGACTTAAATGGACCTAACTTTTGAGGACGTACGTGTTTACATCATCAGACAACTTCATAATCGCGACCTGGACCAACTTCATTATTATCCTCTCATAAAAGCTCCTTATGTCATAAAGACAATAATGACTTGCAGAAAAATTGTTTCAGACTGGGTCCTAACTCGTATCACTAATCTAAGACACGATGACTCAATAACCCACAATCTTCGTCGTTCTAGGTAGAACATGGAACTTCTTATGCACTTCATCTCACAAGAGTGTGCCACGCCTAATATGGTTCGTCCATAAGATCTCTAACAACCTTTTAGTATCTTGCCGGATTTCACAGAGTTAGTTATAACCGTACACCATTATATAAGTGTGGCTTCACGCCACACAAAAGGTACGATCATTTTTTCACACTTCTTACAACCTCATTTCCCTCACCGACTTGAGCGTCGTAGTGGTAACCTTTTTTGCAGACTCATTCCCCCTCATCGGAGAACTAATTCCACATCGTCGGAGAAATACTTTGACGACATCAAAAATCATATCAAATGATCACTTTCATGGGTTATTCTTCGATCTGGTCCACTCCAGATCGGAAGGCACTAACTAGTTTGAGTAAAATGTTTTTCTAAATAGGAATAGTCAATGGATAGTCACAAATGACATGTAACACATTCTCTGGTGTATTAAGGCACATTGGAGAAACTCTAGATTTTGAGTAAGTCACATCTGACTGTTTCTTCATTCGTCAAAAGGGGTCTAGAAGAGACACGCCAAAGAAATTTTATATTACGTTTTGGTTCTCTCCACTTCCAAATTATTTTTACATATGCATCCAATTAAATCACATATTAATGCCACTTTTTATATTAGTTTCAAAATATCTCTACAAATATCTACACGGTATAATTTGACTTATGTTTAAAACAGTTTTAGACCAATGCACTGAAATTGATCTGATATACCAATAATACCATTAATAGCAATTTTTCAAAACAAAAAGTGAAAAACTGCTAAATCTGTCCGATTAAACAAAACCATAAACACGCATACTACTGTCACATTTGGTCCATGAACGTGGAATTATAAGCCATTTGCGTGTGCTATTCTTTTAAGGCATTTGCGTATGCTATTAGTGCAGTAATAAAATGGTTAATAGTACATGTGAATTCATTAAATCATGTTCAAAAGCGTGTTCAAGATTTTCTAAAGTTTTTTTTAAAAAAAATAGAAGATTTTCTAAAGTAATAAAATACTTGAGTGATTATCCAGTTTTAGCTCATGGTTTTTATTTTTGGTAACAATTTGGATTTATCCAATGTCCAAAATTTGAATGGCTATGATGAACTTTTGAAAGCTCATTAACCATTTCAAGGTAATAGTTAATGAAAAACGCGTTTCCTTTTTATTACGTGATAAAATAGTAGCTTCCATAAACTACTATAATTTTGTATCAGAATTTAAATATTTTTACTTTTTTGTGTTTTATTCTCAAAGAAAAAAGGTTCTACTGATTCGGAGAGACCCGTGCGGGTTTGCTGATTTATATCAATATATAAAGTTGATGTAATAAAATTTAAAAAATTTATGAGTGAACAAATTTTGATGTCCTATATATATTTATCAATTACAAACATTTGTCTCGTATTTTATTTTTAATATTTAGTAGTTAACAACAATATAAATTAAATTCATTATCTCCTAGAGTCCACGGTCATCATGCACAACGAAAATACATGTTAATATAATTGACATTGATAAAATGTTGAACATTCTTTTAGGAAACTGAAAGAAAATATGAGATTGAAAAACATAGTAATATAGAAAGAGAAAGTACTCGCTCCGTATATAAGAAATAATTCAATTTTTTGATTTATTAAATAAATAATTAATGTATCTAGTCTATAATATAAATTAAGTACACTAATAATTCAATAAACATAAAAAATGAATTATTTATTATAATAAGAATTGGAGGAAGTAAGATGTTAGATTAAAAAGGATATAAGAATAAAAGTTTAAAGAGAAAAGAACGCAATAAAAAATGAAGGGAGATATATTAAATAATAATAAAAAAGTAAAAAAGAGCATAGACATGGAGGAAAAAAAAAATTAATATAGCCAGAAAGATAAATGTTAGATTAGAAGGGAGATAAAGAAGAAAAGTTAAAAGAAAATATAAAATAATTAAAAATAAGAAGAAAAGTTGAAAGAAAATATAAAATAATAGTAAATTGAAAAGAGAGAGAGAGAAGTGAAAAGATAAAATAATAAATAAAAGAAAAATTAGAAAAGAGTAGATAAATGGAAAATATATTAGTATATAAAGAGAAAATGAGATGCGAGAAAAAGAAAGATACGAAGAAGAGTCAAACTAAAAAATAAAATAATAATGAAAAAGTAGGAAAGAGAAGAAAAACGGAAGAGTAAAAATAATAAAAAATTGAAAAAAGTAAAATAGAGAAAAAATAGAAAAAGAAAAATTAAGGAATAAAAATATATTAAAATGACAAATTTTTTAATACCAAGATATCGTACTGAATCATTGTTTTGCAGTAATTAATCTTTATCGAGAATATGTGACACACATAAAGTTTTTTTTTGGAACAAACCAAAATGAGATATATTAACAAAAAGTTTAGGTCCCTAGCTCAAGGAGTGCATAAGGAAACAAAACAAAGTTACATCAAAAGTTCTGAAAACTCCACCACAAGAAAAAATAAATTACATCAGTCAATCCCCAAACAAACAAGGGAACCAAGTGTTGGTAAAGAGTCTTTTGTTTCTTTCATTTCAGAGGACCCAAATACCCAAAAGCCAAATCAAATGAAGGAAAGACCTACATGGAACACTGACACACATAAAGTTAGTTCATCCCTTTTAATTGGATTTTTTCATACGCAAAAGTTAGATATCAAACACCTAATCATATTTGAGTTTTTCTATCATGTATAAATTTACACATGTTAAAAAATTTAAAATGGTAAATTTTTCTTGGAATTTGTGCATTTGTATTAATATATAATTTTTTAATAAATAATTAGAGTTTTCCAATAAAAAAGTTACTACTTTGGTGCAAAAAAAAAACTATATTAGTTGTTTTAACATGTAATATTCACAAACTCATCATCTTTTTAAGAGTCATAATCTCTTACCTTTTGGATTAATCCATTATTGGTTTAAAATGACTAATTTATCTTTAAGAAAATTTGATTTTAATTATTTGACTGTATTTACACCAGCAATTAAGATTGTTGAATAGATAGATAGTAGATTCATTCACCTCCCACCCATCACCCACTATATATATAGGTACCATAGTAAGAGACACTACACTTATTCTTTTCACTTTAAAAATTGTTTGGAGAACTGAGAAAAGGGTGAAGTGAGATGGCTTACTACAATCAAAATCCTCCTGCGGTTAACGTTAACGTTTCTGGTCCACCTCCTGCACAAGGTGCTCAAACAAATCCATCTATTTACCATGATTTTATTATATATATTTCTTACATAATTATGATTTAGTAAATATTATGATTTAGTGATGGATCATTTCGTTGGTTGTGTGTGGTTAATATATATAATATCTAGGATATATCATCTGAATTTTTTTCTAATTAACTTTCGTACTTCTTGAATTATGTAGGATATCCTCAACCAGGTTATCAAGGGTATCCTCAACCAGGTTATCCTCCAGCACCCCAACCTCAAGTTTTCGTCACTCAAGCTCCACCTCAGGCTGCAAATTCAGGGGCAGCAGAAGCAGGTTTATTGGGATGGTATGTACTCGTCTCAACATGCACTACTATTATGCAATCAATTAAATTGGAGTATATAAATTATAATAAACCCATCGTGTCTAAAAAAAAAAAAGTATAATTTTGTTAGGAGATAAATCAATTGTATTCCTCTATAATAATCAATTATAATTATTATTATTTTGACTAGTAATCATCAATTATAATTATTAGAATGTAATTTTTTTTTATTTTAATCATAAATAATAATAATTTTTTTGACAAAATAAATTATAATATCTTGAAAGTCATATATTAAATTATTTGTAATCGATTGACTGTCTAATTCTTTTTTGTTTATGATAACAGGCACATTAACCTTAAATTTTGGCTGTATTATTTTGGTTTATTTTAAAATTCAAAATAGATCTCGAATAATATAGTTGAGATCAAAATAAAATTAAGATTTTTTTTATTGTTTTTTTGACAGATTATTGTTTTTTAATTCTTCCATTTTATCACAAAATCAAGTTTCTCAAACTTTGCTATTTTTGTGTTGCAGCTGTGCCGCGCTTTGTTGCTGCTGCGCCATGGAGGAGTGTTGTTTCTTGTGTGTATGATTTGATCATCAAATGAATAATGCTATTATGCTGAATTTTATGTAGTGTTTTTTTTTTGGGAAGATTTTTATTTGGTGTTGTTATTCTCTAAGTTATTGTTATGGAGTATCATTTGAAATGTTTATCAGTTAAATCTTATTATGCGCATAAACCAATATATCTTGGATGAATTGCTGCGCCAATATATTTGGTTTAGTTTCATATTTATATATTATGTATTATGATTTTACAATTTTGATTTATTTTTTAGTATTCTGATTACCCTACTTTTTACTATTTGCAATTTTGTAGTCCCTCCCCCTAAATCCTCCCATTTGATGTAAATAACATGACAATGAACTCATATTTGATATTTTTGTCACGACTTTGATTTAAAATCAAATGAGTTTTAGAGTGAATGATTTTTTTATAAGTGGTCTATTATAGATCAATACTTAAAAATATTAGAAACTCTAACGACCGTCAACGATACTTTAAAAAAAAATCAATGTAATTAGATTGGACATTGAACTGATGTATCAACCAATTTAAGGTTTAAAGGTCGGATTGAGGTTTGAATTGGAATAAATAAATAAATGTTTAGTCCCCTAACTTTTTATTAATAATTATCTATGAATTAACGAGGGTAATTTATTAAGCTTTTCAGTCTCCTTTAAAACTTCATATATGATGCATGCTTAAACTTCATATTGTATTGGGTTGACACTTGACATACTCATTTTGTCTCGTTTGTGCCGCCACTCATCTCTTCTTTCACTTGTGTTTATACCGGAACATAAAAGTAAGAAGATGAAAATACTTAAACTCATTTTAAGTAAGTCATGTAATTAGTTTAAGTAGATCATGTGAATTGAGTTTAAGTGTACATATTAAAGGTTAAATTTAACTTGAACCTCTTCAACCTTGTTTAATGATTCTACATAATCTTATTTTAAGTATGTACATGTAAACTTAGTTTAAGTAGGTTATGTAAACTAAGTTTACATGAACATACTAAACTAAGTTTACATGAACTTACTTAAACTGAGTTTAAGTTAACCTCAACAATGTAAATTAATGTTTAATTAACACCACCATCAAATAACCGTCGTGTACAATGTATAACATATCAAGTTTGAATCTTCCATCAAATCACATACTTATATGCAATCAGGTATGATGAAAGATATTTTGATTCACTCTTCAATCTTTTACAGAGATTGATTGAACATCCATGATTGTTTGTGGGTGAAAGATGGTGAAATTTTAGAGTAACAATGAATGAAATTAAAGTTTTAATTTTTTTTATAAAAGAACAATTTTGGTATTATTGTAAACTTTTAAGTAAATTTAGGTGTAAACAGAATTACACATAGAAAAACTCAATATATAATTGCATCGAAACCCTGGTTCATGGGTGATAGGGTTAATTTTCAACTGCCATCATGTCTTCCTCTCAACCTCATCGATCAATTCCAACAGAAGATAGGGTTAGCTTCCTTCCAGATTCGATTATATCTCACATTCTTTCTTTTCTCCCAACAAAAGACTCTGTCGCCACAAGCATCCTCTCGAAGCAGTGGAATTGACGGTGGCTCAGGCTCTCAGTTCTCGATCTCAACTTTGATGCTCAAACATTCAAAGACTACATCACCTTTCGCCATGCCGTATACTCAATCATGCTATCGCGAGACATCACACTACCAATACAATCATTCCACCTCAAATTTGGCAAAGAATACGACATCAACGACATCAACCGATTTATTAATGCAGCAATACAAAGAGGAATTGAAAAGCTAGACATTGACATGTTGGAGAATGTTAAAGGATTAACCGATAACATTTTAAGTTGCAAGACACTCACTGTTCTCAAGTTGAAAAACCTGTTTGTGAAAGATGACAATTGGCAAGTAAATCTTCCTTTACTCAAAGTTCTCTGTATAGATAATATGAGGTTCAGTCATGCATACATCAAATATTATCAAGTTTATCTTAACATGTCCCATTCTAAGGGAAACCCAAACAAAGCATGGTCTATTTTATTTGAAGAAGTTTAATCCAGAAACACTCAATTTGATGAGAACACTCTCTACTTTCATCCTAACGTAGAGATTATGCGTGTAAAAATGGTATGAATTACGCTGGATTTATAATTTATTGTCTATGTATATTTAAATCCATTGAGTATGTTTCTAATGTTTTGTCTATGATTCATGCAGAAATTTCCCGTGCACGTCAAAGTCCACAATTATGACAGTCTAATTCATCTAGAATTTCAATTAAATATTGGCTTTTATGTAGTTAAAATTCATTCTGGCTCCTCTCAACTTTTACTTTTCCTTTTCATACTAGAATGGAGTTTGTGTCTTGACAGATCAATGTTTGAGAAGAATGAACTTGAAGGTTTCATTCTTACAAGCATTTGGATAGTCTGGTTCAGTATAGTAAGGAAGTAGGGCTAAGGAGGTTTAATAGCACATTGGTTTTCATAAAGTCTGTTGGTGTATTTTCTAGTTGGGGAGAATCTAAGGCATGCGGTTTGGATTGTTAGCAATTCTTTGGAGGTGCTATTGAAAGTGATAGACATGGATTTGGTGCAGTCTAGGAATTCTAAGTTGTAACATAATATTTAAGGAGTAATGCTGTGCTTCCTAGTTGCAATCTGATCGAGTTTACGTAAAAATAGGTGTCTTTATGCAGGTTTGGTTTGATATTTAAAGGAAAATTGAGATTTGAAAGAGTATTTTTTTACGAGTGATAAATTAATGCTTGTGATTAATATTTTTCTAATTTTAAGAATATTATAACAACATATATTAAATTTAAAGAATTCACATAAACCCACCAAAACCCTCCTCCACTACATTTTTTTTTTAAAGACCCGCTACAATTTTTTAGTGAACCAAATGAGGAGTGTTTTATATTTTGAAAAAAAATTAGCCCCCAAAATCCCTCCTCGCAATGTCTTCTATTTTTTCTACTTATTCCTTCCTTTTTTTCCAAATCCTCCCATCCCTTTCTATCCAAACTCGCAACTAAAGTTTTAGTGAATTTGATTATACATACTATATCACATTTTAGTTAGAGATAAATATGTGAAATATGTATATTATCATATTATTATCTACTAGTAGAAAGACGGAATCATTTTTCACTTTTCTATAATCAATTTTTAGCATATACCTACTTTTAAAGTGCAAATTGTTCCTTTTATATGAATCTACTTTTAAAGTTCAAATCGTTCCTTCTCTAAAAAAAATTGCAAATTGTTCCTTTTGTTTTAATAAGATAAGATATTGTTCATCTTTTTTAGCATACTAGGTGTATAACCCGTACTGAGTTTTATTAAAATTCTCTTATATTATAAACTTTTAATTTTATTTATTTATAAATTTGGAGAATTTTTTTAAAAGTAACTTATAAAATGACACATCATACTTAAACTATTATATAGATTTGGGTTTATTAGTAAAAAAAATTAACCAACTTTATAATATTGATTAAAAAAATTGCAACCTTTAAACAACCCACACTTATTTTTTATTTTTTTTTACAAACCAAAAGGAGATAGGTGCCAAGACAAAACACAAAGTTACACAACACTGGCCAAAACGACAAAAAATAAGAGTACACAAATTAAGCAATGCCTATATAGACAAGAGGGCCAAGCCACCAGTTATGATAGCCGCAGACCAAAGACACATATTTTGTCTTAAGCCACCAAAAAGATAGGAGCTTAATTTTATCTATCAAATGAAGAACAATGCTTTCCGTGTTCTTAAAATTAAAATCCTATTATTTCGTTCATTTCAGATAACCCAAGTGCAAAACAACCAAATCAGGTGCATAATAGAACGACGCTATTTAGATGTTCCTATCAAATTATCAAACTGAACAAAATGATCCATAATACGCTGTGGAGCAGTCAAAGCTAAATCGAGCCATCTGTGGATGAGCTGCCAAAGAGAACAAAAAAAAAACTGACAATCCAAAAACAAGTGTTATGTTGATTCCAAGGAACCACATCCGACCACACAAAACTGAGCATCACTAATAATAATATCACACCGATGTAAATTATTCTTTGTATATGCAATCTATTCCGAATAAGCTTCTAAGCAAACACACTAAATATTTTTTATTTAATTACAATCAATTTTATTATACTTACACACTGCAACATCCCGGGTTTAAATCCAAATAAAGCTGTCTAATCTAACAATTTGAGGAATATGTTTCATGAAGGTTTCTAAAAAAATAATGTTTCATGAAAGTGTAGTATTAATCTCATTTTTATTTAGTTCGAAATAAGGAAGACCACATACCTTGAATTATAGACAATAATTCACGGACAATTGCTTTTGTGACATTAAGAAGTTCTTAACAACACAAGTAAATTACTAAAATATGCACAACGGTAGTTAACTACCGTTAGGTTATAACTAGAAACCCAACGACAGTCAACTGCTGCCGGATTTTTTAGTTTTTTACTTGTGTTCCTATGACATTTTGAATGTCAGAAAAGCAACACTCTAATTCACGGATCGCAGTAGCACTCGATTATATATATATATTTTATTTTTTTTAGGGAAGTAGCACTCCAATTATTACAGCTCGTGTTTAATAAAATTTGTCATCGTTCAATCGTCCAGTTTTTAAGTTTATTAAGCTTGTATTATATAAAATTACGGAACACAATAAACATAAACAGGGCATTTGGTCTAGTGGTATGATTCTCGCTTTGGGTGCGAGAAGTCCGGAGTTTGATTCTCTAAATGCCCCAATTATTATTTTTATCTTTTATGTTTTTCCTGACAACTTTTGAACAATTTTCTCTCTCATACTCATATGATCTTGTTATCCTCTCCATTGTTTTTAACCAATAAAAAGAAAGAAAAATAAGGATGTCACTAAAGTTGTCAATAAATGGATGTACTAATATCATTGCTCTATTTGAAATAAATAAGAGGATGTAACATAGGATTGCTTAAGGAATTTGACTATTTTGTGTGTTTTCGTTATTTTGCAACCAAACTGTTTTTCATGTCAACTACCTCCCCTAAAACAAAAAAAGAATGTCAACTACCTTTGCTGCCACTGAGTAAATTTTCCAGCTTCAGGTTTCAACAAGTACATCAAATTATCAACTGAATTTCCATTTCCTTCTAGAACTAGAAGACACGACTAATTCAGCATATACGATAAAATAATAGCGAGCCATATTTAATTATAGACTGGACCGGACCTTACCTTACCTTTTCAAAATATTCAACATCCTCTTCCACAAGTAACATGTCATCTAATCTAATTTATTAATCCACAATCATTTTTCCACGCCATCTATACATTTTAGTTTTGTCAAGGTCTGAAAAGAATTAATAAATCAATTTAAAAACATATCCACGTTGGAAAAACCATTATTTTGACCTTAGCTAGGCGTGTTCTTTGAAAATGGATCCAGTCAAGTCTTGTCTCTCACACAAACTTAATCAATAAATACATTTCTCAACTCTCTCCTTTCAAATCTAATCTACCAAAAGCTAAAAAAAAAATCTCAAATCAACAAACACCCATTTTTCCATATGCTTAACCATTTAGTTTGTGGCAATTTCCAACACCAATTAGAAGATGATATACCATGTTCAAGTCCAAAATCAAAATCCAAAAGAAAAGACAACAATAGGGACAATAACCCTTATGCTTCAAGAGGCTTAGATAAATTTTCTAACCTTCTATCTGAACTTGATCAAAGAAGGAAGAAAGTTTACTCACAAATGAACCCACATGACATATCTTTTGTTCGTTTTACATATTCAAGTGATGATTTTGTTCCAATTGTTGTCAAAGTGAAAAATAACAATCATCAGAAGAAACACAAGTGTGAAGAACAAGTTAAGGTAAGACATGTAACATCTTTTTCTGAACCAATCGATCAGAAACATGTTGAAGAAACAAAACACCCCAAGTTGGAAATATCTCATCATGATGATGATGTTAAAAATGCATCAAATAAGATTGAAAGCTTTGGATTCTCTTTGAATATGTTGAAGTGGCCTTCTTTCTATGTGCCTGTTGTTGTGATATTGATTTTGTTGTTGTTGACTGTGTTTGGAAGATCATTTGCAACGCTTTGTACATGTATTGTGTGGTATATAGTTCCTATTTTGAAAGATAGTTCGAAAGAAGAAAAATTGATGAAGAAAAAGGATTATGTTACTGAAGGGTTACTTTCTCCTAGAGGTGATTCTAAAGCTTCTAATGATAAGAGATCTGGAAAACATAGCCAACAAAAAAGCTGGTGAAGATTATTTGATAGTAGTATATTAGTCTTTGTTTTATTTCAATGGATTTTCTTTTCTTCTTCTATTTCTATTTCTGGGTTTGGGAATAGGAGTTGTGTAAATTATATGTCAATGTTTTCTTGGTGAAGTTCCTGAGATAGATTGAAAATTCAATCATTCTCATGAGGATGTTTTCTGAGTGTAAATTATGGTAGAAATAGTGCTGCTTACAGTTACGGTTGTACATTGAATGGTTAATTAATATTTGATCTCTTGTTCCATATATGAGAAAATATTTGGAGCTTTTTCTTGATCTTAATTATAACCGAAAGCCACTTATATATTTTATGGTTTTATTAATTGGGAACTTCTACGGTACACCCGCAAATTATGGTGTATCGGTACTCTTACTTTAAAAAATCTATAAATTAATCATCATTTTTATGAAATAAAGAGCTATTTGTATTTTAGAAAATATCATTTCATAAGAAAAAACATTATTTCATTGTTTATAAAAATCATAGTAATTTTTTTTACATTTTATTGTAAAAAATAATCAAAATTCTCTATCATGAGTACTAAAAATTCAGAAAAATTAAATTTTATTTCGTCGACGTTTTTGATAAATAAGATTTAATTATTATAATTATAGGTGATAAACAATAATTTTTCTCTTCAAAAAATTACACATTTAACTATTAATTTAATGATTTGGTGTACCAATACACTCAAATCTTTGGGTGTACCATAGAATTTGCCTTATTAATTACTTAGCTTGATTTTATACTTTTATTCTATGTTTAATATATCTATATAATCTACGTGGGTTTCATCATCTTCCAAGACCATTTCACATTGGTCATATAAGTGGATTAGTCGGCGAGTTAGGTTCGGTTTGACTTTAGCCTAACATGTTGTTGTGTGATCTATTTAAAAACTCCGTAATGATTTTATCTTTTCTGGGAGGATAACCTCAGAGGAGTAACCAGAAGAGAGGGTTAAGTTCTACTTTTGAAAATGATTTCTTGGTAAGATTTTTAGGTGTTCTTGTTCCTATTATAAGTAAGAAACAAAACCTATTATATGTTGGGGTTGATGGAGGCTTTGGTTGGGGTGTCTTTGGGTGACCAATAGATGGTCCTCAAGTGTTGTTGTCATTGTTGTATCGGTTGCTTATCTTATGCAAGTTGATCTGAGAGTTTCTGGTTTTGGAGGTGGTTGTTAGGCATGGAAGTGGTGATTGCATTCTCCTTCTTCCCAATGAAAATAAAAGTAAAAATGTGTGCATTATTGGGAAGTTAGTTTATTGGGTTTGAGCCTAGTTCCTTGAAACCTGTTATTTTTTATGGGTTTTTCATTTTTAAAACCACATTCATCCAATTACCCAAAACCCACTTTTTTGGGTGGGTTTGATCGAGTTTTCTAGATTGACCCAACCCATGTACACCTCTATTAAAAACTTTTTAAAATGAAAAGAATATAAAATTCTTGGAAAAAACATTTTAAAATAATAATGAATGACATAGGAAATAAAAATGTCAACGAAATAGAGTAAAAAATTAATTCAATATAGATTTAGAGTCTTATAATAAAATTGTATTTATACTTGTAACTAACTTTCTTATTAAGACAAAATAGTCTTAAATTAAATTTATATCTATTTAATAGTATATTTTTGTAAAACACACATAGTACAGAGCATTATCGTAAGTCGTAACTAATAAACTGAATGGATGGCACAAATTTAACGCGGAATGGAACAGCAAATTTTGATAAATTAGAACATTCAAAACACATAAGCTTTTCTTGTTAACAAAATGTTAACATCAATATTAATATAGCATGTTACTTACTCATCATCGTCGTCATCCAAAATAGAAGGGAAGAAAAACTCCAAAGAAAAAGGGAAGGATACGGTTTTCTTGTTCAAAAAGAAAGAAAAAAAACAGGTTGTATAGGTGTTAAGGCCAAACAAGAGAGGAAAGAGAGAGATAGAGAGATCAATAACGAAAGAAGGAGAGAGGGAGAAACAAAACATGGGGTTGTGCTTTGGTTGCTTCGACGGAGGCAACAAGCGTATGACAAAGGAGGAAGAAAGATTAGCCTCTGAAGAAGCACGCGCTAGAGCTGCTGAAGTCGCTCAAAAAAAGTATGTTTCCTTAATAATTTTCTCCTCCTCCTCCTCATCCTCCTTTCTAGATTTTTATATGTATGAAAAACCATGTTGTAATCTTGTTCTTTTTTTTGTGTTGCATGTTATAATATTGTTTGTTTCTTTATATATTTATTTATTAATGTTCTTATATCATAAACATTGTATCCATTTCTTTAAATCTTGCATAAATTTATAATAGGGTTCTTATTTGATAACTCACACCATGAGGCATTATAAAATCTTGATCATTATATAGACATGTGGAAATCGATAAATTATTGTCAAATTTATATATGTATATGTTAACATTTTCATTTACTTTGTTATATAAATTTTGGCATGGTGTTTCTTACTCTATGCAATTTGGGATTATGATGCTCTAGATATATTTCGATACATGTAGGATGTTGACATACACACATGTATATTTTTTAGAGAGTCCGTTCGTTAGAAGATGCATGTGAAACCCATTGTTGAGATGGGGAGAATCATAGGGAAAACTAATGCTATTAATTATAATTTATTTTTTTGTTTTGTTTCAATGTGAGTATAGTCTAATTGATGTGTTTGTTGTGAATGCAGGCTAGAACAACAAGGAGAGGTAAAAAAATCTGGAGAAAAGCAGGTTGAAAACTCTAACAATGGCGAACCATTTGTAAAGGTTTAGTTATTCAAGGGATCGCTTAGATTTTGGTAAGTATTGACTCATATTTTTGTTAAATAATCTAATAATATCTTCACTTTTTTTTTGAGCAAGAGGGAACATAGAGAAATTAAAATCATATGAAAAAAGAAACACAACAAACTTATGCCCTTTAAGCATTAGAAATAAAATCAAGAGGAAAAATAATTTTTTTTGAGTGTATTCATCTAAGTCAAGACAATGTTTATCATCATACATTGCTATAGAATTTTTGTGCAATTGGATTACGAATTTAATGTGTACTTCTGAAAAGTCATCAATAATTTTCTACTTTTGGAATGTTCGATTTGTTTCTTTTGTCTTTTTCAATGGTCTTTATTAGACAACAATGTTTATATTGTTTTGACCTTTGTATTTGTTGATGCAGGGGCAGATGGGTTGAGGTTAGACAATTTGTCTGTCCGAGTCAATTGTTTATTACGTGTAAGGTAAATGAAAAGTAAAAATAATATTTTTTTTATCAACAACATCATCTTAAGACAATGTGTGTTAACATCTATACAAATACATGCATATAGAGCTGATGATAAAAAATATTTACATCAAATAGCAAGTAATCATATTTTGCTATCTTTTATGCACAATGAAAATATCTCCTTAATAAATTAGATTTTCCAGTATCAATTTTCTCATTGTATTTTTCTTTGTCATCTTGCAGTACTAAAATTATATAGGTGCTTCAACCAATTTCCCTACTGCTAGTTTTCCGTGATCCAAGGATGAACAGAAGGTCTTCACCACAATTGTCTCATCGGTTAAATTTGTTATTTCTTAGACCAAGAAATGTTATGTTTCATTATGAAGAATTTGTGGTGTAAATGAAATGAACGAGGATAAGTTTGAGAATGTAGTGTACTACTTTGATTTCTTGTGTTGGTATTGAAGAGAATTCCGTTTACAACAATTGAAAGCATGTATTAACCAAATTGTATTTTTTTGGATTGTTTTATGAACGTAAACATGTTGGTTGTTTCAACGAATGTTTGAATAAGTGTTAACAAATTATCAATGTATGGTATTATACAGTTTCACTTTAAGAATACAAAACAAAAGAATTAGAGCTTCAAAATAAACATGCATTCAAGTTTATCAGCGTATACAAAACAAAAGAATTAGAGCTTCAAAATAAACATGTATTCAAGTTTATCAGCGTAAAAAAACACATACCCAATCTTTGGTGAAATATGGCAACATACTTTGCATAATATTTTGAGCAATCAAGAATACAATTAGGATTACATTAATTTGATATGGAATGATCTTAAACATGAACTCGTTTTTTTTAACAAGCAAAAATGAATTATAATAACAACAACAAAGACTCCTTAGTAACACAAAACGTACTAAGAAGAACTTCAAAAGTTTACAACTAAACAATAGTAACCGAATGAAACAATAGTAAACATGAACTAGTTAAATAGTTAATTTTACAATATGTATATGTTTAAAGAAAATTTTGAGGTAATAATAATGGTTTTCTCTAACTCGCACAAGTAAAACGGGTTTGCACCATCCATAAGTGTCTTTTAAATCATTGATTTAACAAGTCATATCATATTTGGTACAGATCAAACCACAAGTATTTTATGTTCTTTATAGATATGTTTTTGAGTGTTGATGGTAGTGTTTGAAAGTTGAGTTTTTTGAGTGTTAGTGGTATTGTGTTGGTGATAAAGTGGGAATGCTTGACAAATTGGGTTGTGTGGTTGTTTGCTTTCTAGACTCATGTTTTGCAAGGTAACAAAAAAAAATAAAGATGTGATGAATGTTTTCATTGAGGCTACGTCTTTGATGAATTGATAGAACTAATTATAGTTTACTTTTTGTAGAAGAGTGTTTGATTTGAGATTTTATGAGAAGTAAGGAGATGGTGTTGGGTCTTATATATAGTAAGAAATATTTGAGGGAGGGTATTAGTCCAGCATTTAAGGTCATATAATATTTAACACAAATGCATTTTAAAGTTGTATTTGAATACATAACCTCTTATTAAGTTGAAAGAGGTCTCTTATAATTACATTATTTTCTACTACTTTTTTGGTTTCATATAGAGATATTGCTTTAATGTTTTATTTTTAGTTTAAGATCAAGAATGTTTAAGAAAATTAACATTTATTTAAAAGTTCATCAATTATGTTCTTCAATTTAATTTTCAAAATTTGATTTTCGTTATATTGCTGTTTTTTCTTTTACTAAAACTGTTGTTTAAGAAAATGTTTTGTTTCGTTATGAAGAATTTCTGGTGTAAATGAAACGAGGATAAGTTTGAGAATGTAGTTTACTACTTTGATTTCTTGAGTTGATATTGAACAGAATTCTGTTTACAACTATTTGAAAGCATGTATTAACCAAATTGTATTTTTTTTTTTGGATTGTTCTATGAACGTAAATGATAACATGCAAAACACAACACTATTTCAACTCGTTTTGTGTGTAGTTTAGGCTTAGATTCTCTTGTTTTTGCCTATGTCATGCCGGTTGTTTGGTTATGTTTCAGGTACACAGCAATAGAGGCCTCCATGCGCAGAAACGGCGAAATTCGACGAGAAAAACGAAGAAATGAACAAGTCTTGAAATTCCAGCTTCAAGGTGACGGTCGTCACACCCTGTGACGGGTTGACCATCACCCTTGAACTCGACCTGGCCGTCACCAGCATGCCAGGCCGTCAGCACCCGTGACGTGCAGACCGTCACACCCTGTGACGCCCGTCACGGGTTCGGGAGAATCAGTCTCCCCCACGATCTGAAGCAGTTTTGCCCAGTTTCCCTCCCACTATCTCCATTTGCAATGCACGACCAGAACACGTTTAAGAGCATTCTTGGCCTATAAATAGGTCCAAGGAAGAGAGGAAAAGGGTTGGAAAAGTTTTAGGAAGCATTAGTTATACAGAGAGAATTTTTCTTTGTAATCTGCATTCTAGTTTTCATTTTAAGAACCTTTGTTAATTACAATTCTGAATTAAATACAATATTACCTTGCGTTTTTATTCAAGCTTTTGGCTGCACCGTTTGTTCATTTCATTCTTAATTGGAGAATTGGAATTGCTTGCTGGTGCTGTAGCAGCACTTATTTCTTTTCAATTCAAAGTGTTAAACTGCTTCAGGTTAGTTTTATTTACTTTTTATAATTGCTTTATGTTACTGTTTACTGTTTGGAACAT
>Ga0315914_1003668_pt1 | contig 23245 bp, 18 predicted proteins | sample MpolenodulesMG_FD_203920 | JGI IMG/M metagenome (GOLD analysis project Ga0315914, IMG submission 203920) | Medicago polymorpha root nodule microbial communities from Los Angeles, California, United States - elongated nodules | ecosystem: Host-associated > Plants > Roots > Nodule | place: USA...
TTTTAGTCTCTGTAAAAAATTTCCATCAACATTTTTGGTCCCTAAAATGCTTAAGGAAAATGTCACAGGGACTAAAAAGTGTGATTTTATTTTGTAGGGATTAAAAACAAAACTGTGAGTATTTATAGGGATTAAAAACTTAATTAACCTTTATAAAAATTTGATTAAAATTATAGGTATGGATAAAATATATTTTGGACTTTCATATTGTAAAAGACTGTACTATCTTTTCTTTCAAATAACAACAATAAAATATAACAAATATAACATAAATTCTTATCTTTTTAAATGACATCAACAAAATAACATTCTTATATATAGAATATATAAATAAAAGGATAGAAAAAACTAAAATATAGGATGAATCCCCCCTATATTTTGAATTTGAAGCAATCTAGTTCCACTATCAACTTTTCACATGTCTTCTCCTTCGTTGAAAATCATCTTCAACAAGTTTTAAAATCTTTCCGTACCCCTAATTTTTTTCAGTGAAGTGGTGTTAACTGTTAAGCCTTTCTACATTTGAGGTTTTTTTTTCTTCTTCTTCTTATTGCAGTATTTGATGTTTTTTAGGGAGTTATTGCAATATTTGATGAACTAATAGCGGTGAGTTCGTAGAGATTGGTCATATGCAATTATAGATGCAGTGAATTATACAATAAGCTGGTTTATTACGGGGCATTATGTTGGTCTTTGTAGTAGTTTGTTTGCAACACTTTACCAAATTATCAATTTAATCTTATCTTTTAAATATCGCTATCTCTTTTATGTATTACGTAAAATATATATAAAAAGTATATCTGAAGTACATGAAAATTATTTTATTTAATCACTAATGTATATTAAAATTTATTTCATCAGTCTAGTATTTTGTAAATACATAACATTAAAGACTAACTTGAATTTTTTTTATATACTTTAGGAACTAAGTACTCATTATTTTTATATATTTAAAGACGAAATAAGATGTTTGGATTCAATATTTTCCATTCAATCAATGCAGAACTATCGACCAAAAGAGAGTTGCTTTACAGAAGCAATAATATAACAACCAAGTACTAATTTTTAATTAATTAGTCCCTACACAACATCAGCATGTTTTACATCTATAAACGGGTTTCATACAATGTCCATTTAAAGGGAAATATCAGATAGTTAAGGCACTATATCATGCTAACATAAGAACCATGTCTAAGGAAAATTAAATACACTATATTACAACAAGATATCAAAATCAAACACATCCTAGACATTAGTGATACTTTTACATGATTTGGGAAGTATACTTTCTTACGAAAAAAAATACTAAACGACATAAAAACTTATGTCTTTTTCGAATGTAAAGTTGAGAGTTGAGGGGGTGGAAAAAGTTGGAGCTTTTAATATGATCAATCAATTTCTAGCAGCAAATGGTGCATTTGACAAGTCCATTTTCATTGCACTCATGACATCTTAGGAAACATTCATTGTTGCTGCTGTCATTGTCACCATTGTTGATGAAGACTTTGCAACTTCCACAACAAGTTGAACAAATAGTAAATCCCATGTTACCACAACCAATACAAAGACAATCACTAGAAACAGTTGGTGTTCCTTCCAAAATCTTTCCAAGCCAACCCATTTCATGCAAACCAAACACTTCCTCAGCTCCTCCAATGTACCTTCCTTTGATAAAAAGCTTTGGAGGAATCACTTTCTCTCCCAATATATTCCACAACTCTTGTCTATATTCCAAGTCCAGAGACACATCCCTTTCATGATACATTACTCTTAAACTTCTCAACAAGAAACGGATTGTGTTGCAATCTTGAAATGTTTTCCTTATTCCTCTCAAACTTGTTGTGTAAAGAATGATTGAATTGCTTCCTCCTGGTGGACATTTTTCTTCAAAATCTTTAAGAGATGGATACCCTTTGATGCAAGCTACTTGTGTTGTTGTAGCTAATTTGAAATTGAATTCTTGTTCCTCAAAATGATGTATCTTATCATCGTTATCGTCACTTCCGTCAAGGCTAAACTCTAGGTCAGTAAGGTTATTTACTGTTCCGGAATGGGCTGAGGTCCACCTCGAATCATTTACTTTGTGGTCGTCGAAGAACGGTGAAGTAGGGCATTTTTGGATGCAGAACATATCTGGAGTGTTGAGTTGAAGAATGAGGCTTTGTTTGGAATTTGTTTTGGTTGGGAAGAGTTGCAATTTTCTAAGAAAGTTGCTTCTCATTCCTTTCATGATATCTTCAAAAATAATTGATGGTTGCTACTACTACACTACACATGCTACGATCCACTTAAATAGTGAGGAAAAGAAAGAGGGTGAGGTTTTGAGAATGACTTGTATGGAGGATTGTGAGTGAGTAGATTAAGAGCTAGAATTGGGTTGGAGATAAGTTCTATCTTTTAGTTTCTATTGACTATATAAAGTAGAAAATGAAAAGCTTTGTTGTGTTGAGTTGCTTTATCAAAATTCAAAAGTCATTTTGAATGATCACTGCATGGTGTGGGGGCAAAAGCTATACCCACTATCAATCATCTTTTATCATATTAGAGGACTGACACTTTACCCACCATTTGGTGGTGCCTCAATCATGGTCTTGTATAAAGTATCTATATGATTGATATATGTGATTAATGTGACATATGTAAATTTAAAAGTAGTCAAAATATTAAATATATCATGCGTTTTTTTTACGGAAGTCATTGAAGTCTCATTTTGTTTACACAATTACCCTACACCAGGTTATAAAATACACACATGTCTGTTTAAAATTAAAAATTAATTTGACATGAACATGGTTGATCACTTATCCTATGTGCACCTCTTTTTCATTCTTATTAGTTCTTCTTGTCCATTTTAAATTAGGTTAAACAAATTGGATAACTAACGCGCGAGAGAGAAGAGGAATAGGTTGCATAACCTTAAAAGTCGTCTAATATACAAAAATCTCATAGAGCAATTACTCCAACTCTTTTTCTCTCTAGTCTAGCACAATATGTTTGTCCTAAATTGTTTAACCTAATTTTATAAAATGGGCGAGAGATATTTACATATGATATGAGAAAGAGATGCATGTAGCATAAATGACCAATCCTTTTCATGCAAGGTCATTAATAAAACGAAGACATGCGTGTTTTTTTAATGGAATATGTGGGAAATAATAGTAACACTATACACATCATAAGACTTAAAGATCTATGAGACCAAAGAAAGCCATAGAGAATTAATCTGATACAATTAAATGACTTAATGGATGGTATAATGTATTTTTTTTTGTTGAGGGAGGATGGTATAATGTATATTGCTTAAAAAGTATGAAGTGGATGAATTCGCATGATTAATTTTGACGGGTGAACTAACTAACTATATCCTTATAGTATCAATTTATTGGCACATGACTTAGTTGGTTCGATACCGATATATATAAGTGGGGTGTCCTTGAACCGCACCTATTTGTTTGCTATATGTGAAGAAAACATATAGTGTCGTTGGTCATGATTAGACACCCTTTATGTAAATGTCACGTCCTCATTGGTCAAATGTGGGATCACTTGGGATAAATGTGGAACATGCTATGCCTCTGTTGGGAACACAAGCAAGAAGACACTTGTATACCTCCATATTCACTCATAATAAATTGAAGTAATTTGATAATTGACATAGTTGAATATCTCTGAGCATAAATTTTGGAGTATAGTAAACTTGAACATAATAAGATTAGGTTTACAAATTCTTCTAATTTTCATTGCATCATATTCACTGCGAATATTCTAAAAGATATTCAATCACGACCACCATTATATTCCAAAATCTCTCTTTTGATTTCATCTCTTTCAAGCAAATTAAAGTTTACAGTAAATATATAGAAGAGAACCTTTTCCATATCCTTCTATCCGCAATCAAATGCAGTCATCACGCACATAAAAGTGCCATACTGGAACGATAAAAAAAACTGTTGTAACCAAAATTAAAGAAAAAAACACTATAGATAGGATTGCAAGTTGCAACCGATTATATTATGTTATGTCCATTCCCAAAAAGTGTGTCATTTCCCGGATAGCACTTGTGTACCATAATGGTATATACCATTGCTCAATTAGAATGTGCCACGTGGCACATCGTTTAAAAAATTATATCAAATAAAGCATTTATAAAGTAACATTGGTAAGTGACACACTCTAATTGACCAATGGTATATACCATTGATACCTTAATGGTACACAAGTGGAATCCTTCATTTCCCCACCAAACATAATTTTAAAAGTTGAAATACATTTGTGGCTAAACACAGATGCACTTTACATCGAAGTATGTCGTTCAGAAATAGGCAGGTGCTTAAGTTTGGATGCAAATGAACCAAACACTTTGAATTCAATTCATATTGATACTCATATTAGACCACAAATTTGCACTAATCACCCTTTACAGTAGAGCATGTTACAAGTGCTTGCCAACTTTTCGATGCTTCCTGTCTTACTGCTTCGAAGTCTAGTCCTTGTGCCACGTTTATTATATGCAACAATATATCATGACGTTTGGGTGAGTCTTGGGAAGACCGGGAGCAATAACGAGTCAATATTTTAGGATCATCTGGGGACTGCAATACCACATCAATATCGATAACTTTATGACATTAAGAATATGAGACATCTCTCTCTTATATATCTAGCATATAGTTTATTCATAGTTGATGCGGGACTAATCACTTCCACGTGAACCAAACAACAGTATACCATATACGCAATATTAAATTTACAAGTAATAATTTATGATTTGTTTACAACCACAACTTCCAGTACAAGGAACCAAATATTAAATTTAACTGGTTCCTTTGCAGTTTGTACAAATAATTTATTTATTTATTGAAACAGAATCTGAATATGATAAATCACTCAACTATCAGCCACAGTGGAAATAAACCCAATAATGAAATCAAATTGAATTGAATGCATGTCAACTCATGTTTGTTTCCATCAAGCATCTTCATCTTCAAAGAGTACGAACCCTGCAAATTTGATACAGATACAAAGTAAGAAACATGACAAAAATCAAGTTATACATTTGAACATGAAAAGAAGTTAAATTGATTGACAGAAATATCGATCGAATTTAGAATTAATAGAATGAAGTAGTTGATTACAATGAATGTGTGAGTGATCCCTAAGGTATAAACCAATACATTCAACTAATTTTAACAAATCTCAAACTATCTCTAACAAAGTCATAACAATAACATTAATTTTTGAGGTCACAAATGATGTAACAGTGTTCTCCAAGTTCCAATTATCATAGGCATGATGTTTCTTGTCAAAGGTCATGTGTCTCACTATGTATGTGCCATCCAAAATATGACACATCAATCACCAGCTTCCCTCTTGATACTACTTCACCTGAGTCATGAAATACTTGCATTTGTTAATTTGGATAATTGGACTGCTTAAAATCTACTATGTATTATTTAATTAAATGTGTGCATGTAAAGTAATAATGTGCAAATATAACACAATAAAATTTAGTATACAAGATATACAATACCCGCAGTTGCAGAAATGCTGAATGTAGCAGGCTGGCTTCTTGCAATTGGAGATTTGGGAGATATTTCTTCAACTCCTTTCACCTTCACATTATAATCAATTACAGTCAACATTTATTATATATTGCAATTAAAACAAGAATATCAACTAATTAACAATTTCATCAATCGTTTTCCTATTAAGAAAATCCTTAATAGCTTTGCAAATTAAAGGCAGAGTAACAACGAGAAGATCATATTGAGGAGCTTGAATATCACATAATGTCATATGGGAACTTCTAGTTCGAGTTGATAAAAAAGGGACCGGTTCCTTTTTCTTTTTCTTTTTGTTAAAGTGCTTAGTGAAAAATAAAAACAAATTTTCTTGAAAACTTAAATCTTTGTAAAACTATCACTTATACATATTTTCTAACCGGTTAGTTACGATATTCAAATTTGTCAAAAAAGTTACAATACTCTAAAGAATTTTAAAGTTGTTTCTAGAGACATTAAAGAAATAGATAGTGTTTTAGTATTTTAGTCTGTTCTTAGTTCTTGATTTCAACATTTCATAAAATTAAAACCTTTTTCTTATAAATCTTTTTACAATAAAACAATACCGGTCCATTTTTTTAAAACGTGACATATAATTTTCTCATGTCATATTTAGTGAGTTGGAAGATTCATTTGTGACTTGTCAGAGTCATATGTGTGGTGGTACAATGAGTGAAGTTGCTCCATTCCTCCACTAACCTTCGAAAACGGGGTAATAATCACAATATGTCGATCTAAAAAAATGGGTTGAAAATCTCACATCTCTAATCTATTTAGTGAGAATTTCTTGTAGCACTCTATGTCCTTCTCGCGCATCCTCTAAAAATCCAAAAATACTCTTAGATTTTCGGACTTTATAATTTAAAATGAGCATTTTCACTATTTTTGAAGACAAATTTAGCCATGGTCGTTTTTGTCAAAGTTAAACTTTGACAAACTGTTTTTAAGGATTTTTATCCAATCAAATTCTAAAATCCGAACATAAAACAAGTATTTCTACACATTTGAATTTTAGGATCAAAACACTTTTTTACATGTTTAGAACCCCTCCTCTATCAAAAGTAAATTTCACATTTTTTTCCCATGATTTTTTTGGCACAAGACGAGTTCTAAGCATGTGACAAAGATGTTCAAATCCTAAAATCTGACCTAGTTGTTATGTTCAGATTATAAAATTTAAATTGGTAAAAATCCTGAAAACTGAAAAATTTAGTCAGCTACAGTTGAACTGTGGCCAATTTTTCAACTTTAAAAATGGTAAAAATACTCATTTTGGATTTTCAAAGGGCATACGAGAAAGATGGACGGTGCTGTAAGAAATTCTCATTTATGAACCCTAAAAAAAGAAAAAAATCTCATTTATGAAATGTGTTGATTTTTAAGTGTATTTTGCTAGTTGACCTATAAATACAGACACCTCAAACCTTTTCTCGGATAGTTTATAAAAGACATTTAAGCAATAAAGTGAAAAACAAAATAAGCAAGCAATTCTTTCGGATGCTACAACGATTTACTCTTGTCAAATACAAGGACAATCACTTAAAATCTTCACAGCAGTATTTATACTTCAGCAGATTTTTCCAATAAACGTTTGAACTATAATAAATTACCTTAAAAATATACTATTACAATAAGATTTTTTTTATTCAATTGACATAATTATAGAAGCCTAAAACTAGATAAGGTTGTGATCTGGCTTCAAAAGATGTCTTTGAACAATAGAAGATAATATCTAAAAAGAAACAATAATAGTGGTGCGAGAGATATTTATCTCAGTGAGCTCCCAGTTAGGGATAAAACATAGACAAGCAGGAAATGATCAGGGGGAAAGGAAAGCTTCATTAGGATTAAAAAATTTTTTTTTGAAGAGACTAAAATGGAATATATTACCAAATCAAAATGTTCTTCCTAGCACAAGGTGTATTAAGGAAGAATACGAGAATCATTACAATATGTACAAACTAAAAACGAAAGCACCAAATACCAAAAAGAAAGAAACAAAACTAGCTAATGCCCAACAAAGTTAACGGACTAAGCCACCACCCATGAAAATGTAATGGAAGAGAGACAATTTTCGCCTTCAACCACATATAGGAAAGAGCCTTGATCTTATCCACCACTTGTGAGATGGAGCACTCTTTTGCATTGAAGATCATGTTGTTTCTTTCTTTCCAAATTTCCCACACGGTAGCAAATCAAAGCACCTGCATCATTGATCGTCGCTCCTTAGTCCCACCACCATCATAAGTAAATTGATTAAAATGGTCCGCAACATAACAAGGAGTCACCATAATAATTCTGATCCACCTATAAATAGAGTTCCAAACAGATCCGAAACTTTCACTGTGTAAAAATAAATGAGATGAGTTTTCCAAATAGCCGCAACCAGAAACATACGTCCGAGACTCAATATCAATAACACCACAGCGAAATAAGTTATCCTTTGTAGGTAACCTATCTCGAAACATGCGCCAAGCAAAGAGCACTACCTTTAAAGGAATATCCTTATTCCAAAGCAATGACGACGCCAACGTAGTCGTAACCGGAGGTTGAGCCGTCAGAAAATGGTAAGCACTACGGACAGAATAGACTCGAGAATGATCCAAATACAAATGCCAAGTATCCTCTTTGTCAACCTGTAGAAGTAAAAGTGTAAGCTACCCCACCAGCTCCTCCTCCCATGCAAACAACCTCCTCCTCCACCTCCAAGCATCACCCTCAACCCCCCAACCCAGCTGACACACCTCAGACACCGTCTCCCCCTTAAACTCTGATAAATCAAGTAATCTGCTAAACCTGTTTCTAAAAGACACACCACCAACCCAAGCGTCCGACCAGAAGGAAGTGCAGGTACCATTTCTAATCGAACAGCTAATATTGTCCCCAAACCAAGCTTCTTTACGCACGACGGCTATATCACGCCACCAGTAAGAGACCTCGCTCCCTCCATCCAACACATGCCCTCCCTCCACACCATAACGAGCTGACAACACTCGAAACCACAAGCTATCTCTCTCCAACAACAACCTCCAACACCACTTCCCCAATAAAGCAACATTGAACTCTCTAATTATCCTTACCCCCAAACCACCAACCTCCTTACTCCTACAAACAGTGTTCAAATCAACCCAAGCTATTTTCCTGTGGTCCTCACTCCCCCTCCCAAAAAAAAAATTAAAATAGATTCAATAGAGGAGACAAGACCTGAAGGAGCTTTGAAGAAAGATAGCGCATAAACAGGCAGAGATGATAGGACAAACTTCAAAAGGATCAAGCGGCCACCCAACGATAAATGATTGCAATTCCACGCGGACAGTCTAGATTTTATATGATTAAGCACCGGTTCCCAAAACGCCAAACGTCTCGCATTACCTCCTATAGGCAACCCGAGATACACAAAGGGTAAAGAACCAACTTTACAAATCAGCACTAAAGCGGCTTCTGATAACCAAGAACTAGGAACATTGACGCCTACCAATTGACTTTTTGAAAAATTTACCTTCAGCCCAGATAAAGCTTCAAACAACAAAAGAAAACCCCGCATAGCACGAATGTTGGTCCAAGATTTTTCTCCTAAAATTAACGTATCATCTGCAAATTGAAGATGAGACACCACCACCGGATCACTAGCACCAACCTTATAACCAGTAAAAAAAATGATTCAGTGATAAAGACTCCATCAAAACATGAAACCCCTCTGCAGTGAGAAGAAATAAAAAAGGAGAAAGGGGATCACCTTGTCTCAACCCCCGCTCCAAGTTGAACTCCGCAGTAGGGGATCCATTAACCAAAATCGACGCTGATGCCGTCCCAACACATTCTTTAATCCATTTCCGCTGTAGAGTCGGAAACCCCATTTTCACCATCAATGCCTCTAAATAACGCCAATCTATTGAATCATATGCTTTCTCAAAATCCACCTTAAACAACAACAATTCTTTTTTGTGTTTTCAAGCCTCGTCGACTGCCTCATTTGCCACCAGAATGCCATCAAGAATCTGGCGACCTTTAATGAAAGCAGACTACAAATCGGAGACAACATAGTCAATCACCAAACGAAGCCTATTAGCAAGGACCTTTGCCAGAATTTTATACATACTTCCAACCAATGAAATAGGACGGAAGTCTTTTGTCAACCTTAGGAATCAGAGCAATGAAAGTACTATTGATCTCTTTCGTCAACCTACCATTCCTATGAAATTCCACCAAAAATCGCATCACATCATCCTTGATAAGGTCCCAAAAAAAATTTATGAAGCCAAAGGTAACACTATCCGGACCTGGACATTTAAAATTATCAACCTCCCACACCGCTGCCTTCACCTCTTCCAAAGAAAACGGTTTCACCAAAGTTGCCCCTTCTCTGACAGTAATATTACAAAAATTCAGCCCATCTAACCCGGGGAGGTCAGCTGGACTGGATTTAAAAAGAGAAGAAAAATGTGAAAACACTTCATTGCGCACACTATCAACCTCTTGAACCAGAACACCATTCACTAAGAAGCAAGGAATTGCATTTCTTTTCCTTCTGCTTGACATAATTCCATGAAAAAACTTCGTATTTGCATCCCCTTCACGTAACCATTGCATTCTTGACTGTTGCCAACGGATACTAGAATTTATTCTAGAAAAAGAGAACAAATTCTCAGATAAACCATGTAATTCCTCTACCTCATCATCAAGCAGCAAGTCAGTCTCACTTTTAAGATCAAAGACCGTAATTTTGTCCTTCAGATAAGATATTTTAGCAGGTGAATTCTGAGTATGAAGCTGATGCCAGTCTTTCAAAGCCAATTTAATTAATTTGAATTTTTCTTTCAACACATAGCCTCCCCAACCATCCACCTGAAAAGATTGCCACTTTTCACGAACAAAATTATCGTAACCCAGAAACTTCTCCCAACACTTTAACATACGCAAAAGATTAGGTCCCCAATTTTCTTCATCAACTAAGAGCTCAAACTGACAGTGATCTAACAACCCACGCGTTGAAGCCGTCTGATAGCAATTAGGCCAAGTCATACACCAACTTTGTGATAAAAAAAAACGATCGATGTGACTCATAGACCGACCATCCCCTCGAAACCATGTGTAGCTGCGGCCCCGAAGGGGTAGGTCGATCAACGAATTATGAACAATAAGATGGTTAAACTTGGCAATCCCTGTTACTATTGTAGAATTGCCAACACTGCGTCTTTCCTCCACAGAACGGATAGCCTTAAAATCACTGCAAACACAAACATTCTGAGCAGCAATGGAATCCAACCTGTTAGAAATATTACTCTAGAGAGCCTGTTGACGGTTAACATCACTCGGAGCATACACATTAAACAACACAAAGTGCTCTTCAGACTGCAAGAACCGACCTGTAATCACCAAAACATGCTCAAAGGACAAACTCGACCACACCTCAACCTTCGTATAATCCCACAAAGTTAATAAACCACCTGCTGCCCCAACTGAAGGCTGAAAGGAAAATCCAACATTTGCATCACCCCATAAAGACTTACAAGTCACCTCATCAAAAACAGTTAACTTCGTTTCAGGAATACAGACAATAAATGGTTTTTTCTCCCTCACCAATTGACTCACCTCCCTCCTTTTTTCAAACCCACCTAACCCCCGGACATTCAAGGAAATAATCTTCATTACTAACACTCTGCACCACACCTACCTCCCCTCCCCACACACCCTCACGACCTATTCCCCCTTTCCACCTCCCTTTTGATTTTTTCTCCCCGCCCCAGACGACACATTAAACATATTATTTTTATCACCATTGAACTTTAGACCAACCACTTTCCCTATCCCTCGAACATCCTCATCCACCACTTTTTTGTTACCATGAAGCACCAACCAGTTTGTCCAATAATTATTAATAGATGTCTGTGAATGAGAAGGGCCTTCATTAGAGATTACCTTAGCATTAGAAGTATCAGAGATAACTCGACGCTTCTTGATTGCCATTTGCAAAGCACGAAGAACTTCCTTTCGATCTTTATCAAGAAGTCTTGCTATTCTTTTTAAACTCTGAGCACAATGGCGGAGGTAACCACCCCCTTTTTTCTTACTAATTTTTTTAGCACCTGATGAAACTGATTTATTAATAAGACATGTATTTGTAGAAGGAATATCACGAACTTCAACATGATTTTTTCTATTTACCCAATCTAAACTTCACGGACCTGATTGCCTAGAACAGTTTCTCTCTGGTGGGCACGAAGAAGTGCGTTTCACCACCTTCTTAGACTCACATAAAAACTTCCGAGCCTTGCTACTCCCATCTGAATCCACTTCAAGCTCTCTAGCTGCTTTCAAATTATTTAAAATGTTACCTTCTGAAGTCACATCCGTCAGATTAACTTCATCAAGATTACTACTAACAGTTTCTACACAAATAGGTACATTTGGTTTCGGCAAGGAGGTAGCATCAACTGTACCTTGTGCACCAGCAAGTACCCCATCGCGATCACAATCATCTCCAATATCAACTTCAAAAAATGATCGATGCACCTCATCCTGTAAGTCTGCCTCCGCACTCCAATCCTCCAACAATTGTTGCAATAATTCATTAACCTCACCACTTCCTCCAACATCCTCATTATGCTCGGACGTACCAGATTTATCCACCTCTTGCGTATCTTCCTCATCAAATAAACAAGCATCCTCCCCTAAAGAGAAGCCTCATTCTTCAATAATTTTAAAATAAAAAATCACACCATCCACCATAATGTTTGCGCCGGTATTGGTCACCTCCAACGACGTAGTAGAAATCAAAACCCGTGCATAATCAAGCCGTTCTTTTTCCACAGTTACCTCATCAACTCGCAAAAGACGTCCACAATCAAATACACATAGTTTGAAAAAATTAGAATTCCAAGCATGAAGTGGCACCCCATATATCCTCACCCATGCACCTCTTTCACGAATTAAAATATCCTTATTCCACTTGACTGGTTTAGAAAAGAAATGCTCAAAAAAAATTGATGCCTCCAACAAAACACTACTGACATTCTCATTATCATTTGATCGCACCAAAACTTTGTCAGCGCCCAAAGGAATAACATCTAGCTTATCAAACCTAGCATAAAAAATGCGACGTTGTAAAACCGGTATAGCCTCGCCATTAACCACAGACACCACTAAACCTTTAGATGCCCACGACACATCAATGTCAACAGATCGATACTTTCGAACATGCATTTGTTTAGGTTGCACCTCAAGTTTATTTTGTAATTCTGGACCACCCTCCAACACCACACCAGCCATCGTCACGACACCATTTCCCTTCTCACCTACAACCGAACAAGGACCCCTAACCTCTCTTTTTTCTCCCTCGACAAAAAACTCTCCCTCATTCTTACTTTTTTCTCCCTTTTTGATTTTTTCTCCCTCAACCCGGTTAGAAGCAGCATTCCTATTGTTACCATATCTATCAAAGCTAAACACCTTAGCCACCACCTTCCAATCATCAAACCATACATTATACAAAGCGTGCAAGAGTTTGTCGACATCTTTTACCTTACAGTAACGCACAAAACCAAACACCCCCCATTAACATTATGCTTTCTAGCCAAATAAAACATCCTCCATCATCCCATATACCTCAAAACCTTGCCTTAACGACTTATAAGAAATATCATCTGATACATTGGTAAAATAAAAGGAAACAAGGTCCTGAGCCACGTTACCAGATACATTCTGTTGAACCTGCTTATGCTGTCTTGATTTGGAACGGTGATTCACAGCTCCTGCACGTGCCTTACTTCTCTATTCATCACATTTCTCTTCCCCCTGAGTACGGGAATGCAAACGCTTATGCTGTTCACAATCAGTCTCATGCCAATGACGCCTTTTGTTATCCAATTGCAGCTGCTTTTCATCATCAATATCCTGCCATTCACGATACTTATTATCTTGTTGCTGCCTCTGATCATCATCAACATAATACCATTGACGTTTCCTGGTGACATGTTTCCTGGATACAAACCGCACTCTTTGCAAAGCCAGCCAATCCGACTCCCAACGCTCCACCATATCCCTTGGACGTCCAAAATTCGAGTATCGTACCACAACCCTACCGTCATGTGTAAGTTCTTGGTCGCAATAGACAAATTGTTCCCCTGATTCCTTAAACCCATGTGCTGAACCGTGTTTAACCCTAACCCTAGACTACCCGTGATCGTCCACGCCGCTGCCCGTCCCGCAATCCATCCACCTGTTCAGACTCTATCCCTCGTCGCAGTCTCTCAACGGACCACTCTCCCGTAACCCCCCCATTTAGTGGCACCCTGCTTGGATCCCGACCCCTCCCATAGTACCTCTCCTCTGGAGAATGATTTCGGTGCGGTTGCCCTCGGTGAAACCGTGGATAACCGCTCTCTTGCTCTCTCTCTCTGGACCACTCTCTCGCACTCATGTTTCTTTTTAGGATTATCCCTAGAGTATATAGTCAAGGGTTTCTCTCTCTCTCTGATTAGTTAACCGAGCAACAACTTAAGAAGGACTAGGATTAATATTTGTGTTTTTCCCTTAGTGCCTATGTCTTTACAACAATGATAAATAGACACATTTAAATTAAATTTAATATACTCATTCAACACACCTATGTTTAATGTGTTTTTTCTTTTAAAAAAAACTATAACTAACATGCTCTTAGTGACGCTTCTAAAAAAAATAGAATTTTTGTTAGATGAGAGAGAAAATAAGTGTGAAAAGTGGATGTAATTCTGAAAAGAAAAAAATATTGTTTTATCTAGTTGTATCCAACCAAACTAATATATATATATATATAAAGAAAATAACTTATTTTAGCTCATTTGAGTTGACTTTTTTTCTTTTCAAAAATGTCTTCAATTTTCAATACAATTAACACATGTAACAAATAGATAATAATAAGTTTAAATATTAAAAAAAATGTAACAAACACGATATGAATAAAGATTGTTGTTGTTGCCATTAAATATTTTTTCATTTATATATGTCTGATTTTTTTTTCATTTATCATTTAAAAAGTGTAACAACTAGATGAGTATATTTATACATATTTTTTCATTATCTCGGTTATATATAATAAAGATTATTGTTGTTGTCCCCGTGAACTTAGCTCAGTTGGCAGGGACATGCATTGTTATATGCAGGGGCCGGGGTTCGTACCCCGGACACTCCACTTATTTCCCTTGAAAAAGGTGAATTCTAGCCACTAGTTTACCTGACGAAAAAAAAGATTGTTGTTGCTCTCATTAAAAAAAAAAGAATTTAAGAAAAGATTGCAAAATTTTCCACTTCAACACCTATAAATAATGTAGAAACAGGGGAGTGGATACAAAATATTTGCACGGTCGAGCAATTAGATGAACAAAGAGGCACACGATGATGCAAGATCAAAGGATGAAATCTCTTTTGTTGCGTATTGCAGCATTAGAACCCAGCTCCATTACAAATCCCTCCTTAACAATTGTCTTCTACGAGTTTTCAAATCCCCTACTCACCCTACTTATGACTCGGTTAGAAACTAACTCTTTTTATTTTCTTTTGTTTATGTCAATTGATTTCAATCTATTAATCAAACCTCATCACAAGTTTTTTTGATAAAGAGAGCCATGAAGGAGTTGGATGAGAAAAGTGGCTTGACTGACGAAGCAATCTCCGAGTTTATTAAAAGGGAATATGATAAAGATTTGCCGTTTGATCACACATCTATTCTTCATATTCATCTTTAGAAGCTTTGCATGAATGGAGAACTTTTGTGTACCGAGAATGGGAAATATGTATTTGTTGATTGTGAAAGTGAAGAAGAAGAAGATTGAAAACTGGATGAAATTAGCATAAGTCATGCTTGAGAGCATTAACTAACGTTAATGTTCATACTAGATTGTTAAGGTGAATTCTAGGGTGAGGGTTCAATTAAGTCTCTCACCAGTGGACCACGAAAAAAATACCACTAGATAAAATAGATGATTCAGATTTATTTAAATTAAAAATGGGAACATATACAACTATTCACATTTAATCCTATCCTCAGCCTATGTTACACCATTAGTATTTGTGGTTACACCCCGAATTGACATAATCACCCTTAATTCCTTTTTAAATTTTCAACTATTATCTTTTGTCTTCCTCTCCTATTTGTCCATTTTCCTTCGTCTTCCTCTCCCCTTCATTTTTCTCTTCCATTGTCTCCTTCTTCCTCTCACTTTCAAACTGAAACCATTTTCTTTACCTATTTATTTGCATTAGAGTCCTATTTTAATTTCATTTATGTTAGTCCAATTCACAATTTGTTGCAATTAATCAGTTATGTTAATCCAATTCAAAATTTGATGAGTTAAATTAATTCCATAAAATGAACAAATCAAGTGTGTAATGGCCCTGATCTTTATCTTGCTATCACGTGAATTCAAATGCAATTCAAGTGCATATCCCTTATTTGCAACAAAGGTCACGTATATGATTTTTTTTTTGGAAAGATCACGAATAGGATTAAATAAATAGATTCATTTACGTGTAGGCGTTAAACATTCTGCATATACATTGTTTCCTTTATGAGCAAGAGTAATTTTGGTATTATAATTAAATTTTAATATATTTTTGGTGTAATCAGATAGTTTCAGGGTGCAAGTAGAAAAAATCAAGTAATATAGGGTGTAACCATTGCAGGATAGGATTGAATGTGAGTAGTTCTATATGTTTTTATTTTTAATTTGAAGAAATCTGAACCATGTATTTAATCCACCGGTGTTTTTTTCGTGGTCCACCGGTGAATGACTTAATTGGACCCTCACCCTAGAATCCACCGGATTGTTACTATCGTTTTTAGGACTGATTTTTTTTTAACAAGTTTTTAGGACTGATTTTATTGCACTGTGGTGCTGTTAAAACTACTTCAATGCATCATTATTAAGCTTCTTTATGAATGAACATTTATGAGACATTACAGAAATTAGCAAAAGTCATGCTGGGAGTATTAATTTAAGAGAAATGCTAACCGGTGTCCCCGAGGCACTGGTTAAGGATACTAAAACGGGAAATTATATAGTAATTATTGCATTGAAAACTGTGTAATTAATCCATAAATAAGTCAACAAAATTTCCTTTTATGGTAATAAATTCCTTTTTTTGTATGCTTAACCAGTGCTCCGGGAGCACCGGTTAGCATGACCCATAATTTAATTATGTTCAAAAACTTGTAGTAGTCTTTCCATTTCACAAGGAGTAACAGTTACACATTTTGTTTCATAAAAATAAAAAAAGGCATTACGGGAAAATGTTATATTTGTGAGGAAAATTTAGAGACTTAAAGTGTAGAATTTGTCTCTTATTCTGTCCTAGATAAATGAATTACTGAACAATGTCCCTCTTTTCTTAAAACATGAATGCGGAGATAACCCTAACAATGTAAATTATTTTCACACTATCGTCAAATAAAAAACCATGTTTCCGCCATGTCATTTTAAATCAATTTAAGTTAATTTAAAATAATAAATAAATGTTTAATATCACTCATAATTTGTTTGTCTTCTTTCTGGCATGATTTGTTCATCTTCATCCCCACCCCGTTACGTTGAAATAATCAATAATATTCGGTGATGAAATTTACAGTGATGTATACTATTACGATAGATGGGAAAATTATCTTTTAAAAAAATTGTATTGTTGTGACATGACAAAATATTGTAAGGTGATATGGCATATGTGTAAAGCATGTTTCATACCGGTAGTGTGCATCCATTGCACTCTAAGATTATAGCAATATTTTGCTAAAAAAAAAAGATTATAGCAATATAATATAACCGAGAAAAAAATTACATAAAAACATTAACAAGAAAAATAATACACTTACATGTGGGAATATGTTGGATTTTGCAATATTTAAATCTAACCTACTTTAAAATATAAGTTCTGAGTTTGAGTTTGACTTATTACAAATCATAGGACAATTTATAAGGTCCAACTTGATCAACAGTATAAAGTCTAAAAGTATGTTTAAAAGTTTATTTTACAACTATTTATTTCCTTTTTTTTACAAAATCATACGCCTCTTAAGTGTGAGTTGTGTTGACTTTTGTAAATAGACTAACAATATATTAAGTCAATGAGATTAAGTTCTATATTCAAATCCCCTACAAAAGTTATATTTTGAAATCTAACTTTATATGAAATCATATTTGTTTAGTTTTGACTCAAAATTTGATGTTTGTGTTCCTGGAAAAATCGTGACACGATTTGAAAAAATCGTAGCACGACTTGATGATTCTTAAAAATTAGGTGTTGTTTCTAGCAAATCGTGGCACGATTTGAGAAACCGTGACACGGTTTTGGATCAGGTTGAGTATTGTACTGGTATAAGAGTGCAAATCGTGACACAATCCAGGAAATTGTGGCACATATTTCCTGGATCTGAAACATTATAAAATCACTATTTGACCCATTTGTTGAGATACCTTGAGAATTTCATGCAAACCAAAGGAGGGAACGTTTATGGAATTTAGAGGCTAAGAGTTGAGTTTCTTTGGGTGCAATTCAAATGTTCAAGATGTGTATCTTGGAGAACTAAAAGATGGAGCTCTTGGGACATGCTTCCTTTTGGGGAGAGATTCATGTGGTTGAGAAATACGTGAGACGAGAGTCATTGTGAGCAACTTGGGTGAATCTTGAAAGACCAAAAGAGAAGATCCTTTGAAAATCAAATGCTAAGGGTTGATTTTTTTTATTTTTTTTTGGGTTAGATTCGAGAATTGGGAAACATCTTGGGTAGTGAAATCATTGAGTCTCTTGACTACTGGAAGAGATTCAGAAAGAGGGTAGAAATTATTTTTGTTCTTAGAGAGCTTGTTGAAACTAATTTATTGTAACTCTTTCGTAAATAACTCATTGATAGTGAAGTGGAGAGATCTCTCTCCTTCATTTGTTGGTCATTGTTGGGCCAAACTAGGTGAACAAATTCTTGGAGAGTTGTTCTCTATACTCTACTCTCTTTATCTTGTTTGTTTTTTGGTTCAATTGTAATTTGTGCTTTGTAATTAGATGTTACGTTAGTCTAGGTTTATTGTTTTTGCTTGTGGTTATTTTAGTTATTGGTTGTCATTGATGCTTGCCCCACACATCTAAATTTATTGGTGTGATTTTGATTTGTTGAATTCACAACAATATTTAATATAACTTATAATATTACATCAGTTATTGATATAGATCAAAATGTTTAAATTTTAGAAATTTTTAGAAAGTATATTGTTTAACAATCAATACAAAATATAATTTAAAATTAATAAAAAAAACTAATTTATATTTACTCAAGTGTAGTTCTAAACAAATTTTTTATGGCCTACGATTTAGTTTTTTTAGCTAAATAAACTTTAAAAAAAAGTCTTGACTTCGTCTATTTAAAATAAAGTATGATGTTGGTCGGGTCATATGTTTTTATCGGTCGGTTTGAAATATTTTTGTCCCTACTTAAAGGATTTTTACCTTGGTAAATAACAAAATATCAAAACAAAAATAATCTTTATATCAATATTTGTTTTTATCAAACTGATGCAGACATCAAAGATGGCCGCTCTTCTAAAAACGAGTTGCATATATTGTTGAAATATGTAGTCGTTGTGAAAAAAATAAAAGATGAAACATGTCACAAATTTCTAACAAACAAGAGATAGATAAAAACAATAAAAATTTATGAAAATTGTTTAACTACATCAAGGTAACATCACTTTAGATAATTCATAAATATCTTACTCTTGAGAATATTTCTAATAAATGATAAGGCACTTCAATATCAATTCTAATACTCTTGATAACCAAATTTTATTCCGAAGAAAATTCAAGGTTGAAGTTGTTCCCGTAATTATTGTCAACAAAGTTTGCATTGAAACTCCACATCCCATCTCCATTAATATTGCCACCAAAGTTGTTTTGATGAAAAGTCATCATGTCAACACCACCATTGCTTGGATTTTCATGTGGAGGTTTCCACATGTTGCTACATGTATTATCATCAAAACCTCCCAAGTTTTCTTAAACTCCAAACTTTCCTTGATGAGACAACACATCAACATCACCAACACCAGGATTTGTATGTGTTGGTATCAACATGTTGCTACATGTGCTGTTATCAAAATCTTCAAAGTTAAATTGGCCTCCAAAATTTTCTTGAGGAAGCAATGTATCACCACCACTTGAATTTAAATGTGGTATCCACATGCCGCTACCTATGTTTTCATCAAAACCTCCAAAGTTTTCTTGACCTTCCAAGTTTTCTTGAGGAGGCAAGGAATCAACATTCCCATTCAGATTTGCATGTGGTAGTATCCCTGTGTTGCTACTTGTAATGTCATCAAAACCTTAAAAGTTGCTTTGACCACCAAAATATCCTGGAGGAGGGAACACACCTACACCACCACTAGGATTTTCATGTGATTGTATCCCAATGTTGCTACCTGTATTGTTAATAAAATGCCTTAGATTTTCTCGAGGAAGAAACATATCATGAGCACTACCACTATGATTTTCATGTGATGGTATCTCCATGATACTATCAAAATCTTCCAATTTGTCTTTAAAAAACGCTGCATCAAAACCACCACTAGAATATTCAAGTGATGGTATCCCCATTCCCTTACCAAAACCACCAAAATCAGCTTGATTAGCCAAGTTATCACAACCACCACCACCACTAAGATATGCAAGTGGAGGTATCCTCATGCTACTTCCAGGGTTGTTATTGAAACCACTATTCATTTGATCAACTTTCTCGACCAAATCTGACAAGGGTTGTTGGTTCAAAACATGTCCACACATGTTCACCCCATCACCATTGTCTAAAGTAAAAGATATTGGTGCCAACGGTGGAGGAGGGTTGTTAAGAGGCAAGATATCCTTTTCTAAATGCCTAGACATCTTTCTGGCGATCTTAATTTTTTCAAGAGTAAAAGCAATCAAGCGATTCTGCACATCAAGATCAAAATCATCTAAAGACTTACCTTCGTCTTCAATTTGATGCATATAAGCTCCCATTAAAGTCTCTTCATTTTCTTTGTTGATCTTTTTAAGGCTTGCTTTAAGTTTTTTGCCCTTATCCTCCAAAAAAGTCAATTGGTCAGTCTTATTTTTCGATTGCACATCCAATGACATTGACTCAAACTGGGTTATTAGGTCCTCAGCCACTGTAGGAGATGGCCATATTGATGGTTTTGTATCACCTGGCCCAAACACAACCGCACATGCCTCAATGCCACAAGATTGTCACATGCTCCATTTTGGTGAACAACCCTTTCAATCTTTTCTTATAGCACGTCTTTCTTCGAGTATTATTCTCAATCAATTTGGATGTGATCTTCCTTTTTCTGATTCTAGTCATGACTTCTCTTAAGAGAGTATTTTCTTTTCTCTTTTTTTTTCTCTCTCTCTCTGTGTGTGTGTGTGTGTGTGTGTGTATCACAATATTCTCAACATAAAATAAGACATGTATACATAAATAGGATTTGTAACCAAAGTAAATGAAATAAATTGAAGAAAAAACATTATAAAAAAGAAATTAATGGTCTGTAAATGGAATGATTCAATCATTATGTGTATTTAATACATATTTTGCTTGCTTTGAACTAAACATTAAAAAAAATTGAATAAAAAAATAAAAGTAAACTAAAACTATTATTAATTTCTTTGGTCAACTTATATATATAATAAACAAAACATAAAAATAGAGTAATATTAGTTTTCCAAATATTTTGACATATTTTAATATAAATTTCTTTATTAACATATTAAATAATAACCCCAACATTAAAATTGTTAAATAAAATATTTAATAAGAGTTGAATAAAATAGACTTTATTTTAACTTTCATAAAGTATCATATTAAATGTAAAAAAAAAAAAAAAAACTATGCATCATATTTGTTGACTTTAGCCTCTATTCCTAATCTTTGATTCTTTATTATATATAAAAAAAAAAATTAAACAGAAAGAGGAAGCAGGAAGATTGCAACCTCTAAACTTCAATTAACAAGAGAAAACATACAAAAGAGGGGGGACTAAAGCCAAAACCCTCAAAAGGACATAAATCTAAAGCTTGGAAGCCCAAGCTTGTTCCTACCAATATAACATAAAACTTCTGCAGGAGCTGTTTCCCAAGAAAACAAACCTTGAATAGACAAGCCTACGTTTGCAAGAGAATCAACACATTGATTCCCTTCTCTAAAAATATGAGAAATCACAAAATTCATGCTTAAAGTTAATTTTTTACAATTGCACCACCTATTACATAAGTTCCAAGGAACTATAGTATCATTAGCAAAGGCCACCACTACAAGCATAGAGTCAGTCTCTAACCAAAAATTGGTCCAGTTCCTTTGATGAGCTATCTCAATAGCTCTCATAGCACCACATATTTCAGCAATAAAAGCACTGCCAACACCAAGATTCTCAGCAACACAGAGAATACTATCAGAAATTGAATTTCTAAATATTATACCACAAGCTGAAGATGTAGAGGTAGCTGAACCATCTGAATTGCCTTTAATCCAGTTGTGAAGAGGAGGAGACCACATAACTTCCTTTATCACCAGAGCTCTAGGAGGATGAATATGGATGTTAAACTTTTTGAGCACCTGAAAATCAATCATTGAGGAAGTGGAAGTTAACTTGGTGTAGTTTCCTGTGAGAGATACACTGGATGAGATGAGGTTGATAGCAGAATTCCAATGAATCTTTTTGTTATTGAATCTTGCTTGGTTCCTTACAAACCAGATAGTTGCCAAAATGTTGATGATAGCTGCCTTGATCACAACCTTGCACTGAGGACTCCAGCCTCTATCACATAATTTCCAAATGTCTTCCACATTATTAAAGTGCAGATTGATATTGATAGCTGCAGAAAACCAAGTCCATATCCTGACTGCATAGGGACAGTCAAAGAGAATATGGAAAGTGGTTTCATTGTGATCGGAGCAAAGATTGCAGATTGATGGTAGATTACAGCCTCTTTCTATGAGCTTCTCATCAGTGGGCATCTTATCATGCATGATCCTCCATGCTATCAGAGATTTGGAGGGTGGGATGTCAACACACCAGATGGTTTTGGCCCAATGAATTGTTGGATGATGATGTTCTTTAAATGATAAAACTATGCTTTGAAGAAAAATATATTTAATATTTTTTTAAAGGAAAAAATTATATTTAATATGTTAAAACATTTAAATTAATATTAATATTTTTGTATTTTTCAACAATTTTTTGGTGTAGTTGAAACATCTTACCAACAAATTGCGCTTAATTGTCAATCATTTTTTTTGTAATTATTAATAATTATTTTATGTTGGATTAATTAAGTAAACGATCCGTCCTCGTGAGCTTAACTCAGTTGGTATGGACAATGCATAATATATGCAAGGTTCGGGGTTCAAACCCCGCCCACCACAAAAAAAAATTAAGTAAATGGTCCCGATAAATATTAAAAATTTTGTTTTTAGTTCGTAATTATTAAATGATCTTTAGTACTATCTCCGTCCCTAATTATTTTGAGAAAAAATTTGTCCCTTTTTATAAGACCCTTTTGGTATTTTCAATTACATTAATTATTTCTTTACCAACATACCCTTATTTATTTTGCATCTTTTTCTTCAATCAACAATAAATATTATGTTGAAAACATAAACTAACTCTCTCTCTTAAGGATAAAATTGTAAA
>Ga0315914_1003671_pt1 | contig 23238 bp, 9 predicted proteins | sample MpolenodulesMG_FD_203920 | JGI IMG/M metagenome (GOLD analysis project Ga0315914, IMG submission 203920) | Medicago polymorpha root nodule microbial communities from Los Angeles, California, United States - elongated nodules | ecosystem: Host-associated > Plants > Roots > Nodule | place: USA...
CCCCCACACACACACACACACACACACAAATCTAACATAATACTAATAAGACTTGCTAAATATGAAGGTAAAACAAATGCTCACCCCAACCACCAAAACACATGAAAAAATGACATCTGACAGAAAGGTGACAATCTGACTCTACATGCTCATTACAGAAAACACAAGAAATACCACTAGGATCAACTATAGTTCTCCTTGAAAAGAGATTACATCGAGTCAGACTTTAGAGGAGACCAAGACTTTTAGACCCTTGATAAATCATTGCTCCAGACCCAAAAGTCTACACCTTAAAAGAAGGTAGGACTCTCTAATGCTTTGAGAAGCTATTCCAAAATCACATGTTCCCACTCGAAAAGATCTCTCCCCTACTTAAGATCTCATACCCATTCAGATTTCTCCTCATTGTCATATCAATCACTTTAGCTTATTTTTTAATGGAAACTTTAAACATTCTAGGGAAACGAAATCTCTTTGGAATTTCATCCAACTAGGTATCTTTCCAAAAACCTATAGATCTACTATCTCTAACCTTTTTAAGGATATTATCAAAGAACCAATCAGTAAATTCAGACTGACATGTTCTCAATAAGGATATCTCCTTTCACCAGTCAGAGACACTTCTTAAACCCACCGTCCGCCCCCATGATGATTCCACTAAGACCCTTTTTCATATCTTGCTCTAGTAATATCATTCCACAAAGCCTCTCCTCTTATGGAAAATATCTATAATCTATACCTATAATTTTAATCAAAATCCAAATGATTTTTATCAAAATTTCATCAAATTAATTAATGTTTGAAACTTATACGCATTAGTGCAATAAAAAGAGACGACTTGTCTGAATGGTAGTCTTCTATAAAAAATAAAAAAAAGGTTTAAACGCACTATTCACCCCCTAAGTTTACAAAAGTAGCGATTTTGGCCCCCTTTTAAAAAAATGGTAAAAGTGACCTCCATGTTTAGGGAAATATGCTTTTTTGACCCCCTAACATAAGGGAAATTTGCTCTTTTGACCCCTTATCTTCTCAAAAAGTTGCGATTATGTCCCCTATTTGTCTTCTCATCAATTTTGGGACGAAAGAGGCCAAAATTGTATTTTTATTGTTAGAGGACCAAAATCACAACTTTTTAAAAATTAAGGGTTACAAATGCAGTTAAGCCAATATATAAAAAGGGATATGAGGTTTTGGGCTGAATGTTTCATTCTTCTGATTATACCTTCATTTATCTATAACAATATATAGGGGGCATGTGAGGTTTTGTGTTGGAATTTTCACTCTTCCAATTATACTCTTCATTTAAACTATTGTAATTACACTTTTATCTTTTTTAATATTATTTAACTTAAAAATCATTTAAATCTCATTATAATAGCAATAATTCAACTACAATAGGAATAATGTTCGTTAAATTTTTGTTATGTAATTACAGGAGGATTTGATCACATTGTTATTGAGATTGCCTATCTTATCTTACTGCTATCCACTCTTTAAGTCAGAGTTGCTTAATGAGTCACCCTAGCTATCCGCTTGTGTCTCTAATTTTAACCTTGTGCAAGCGATTGTGAGGTTTGTTGGAATCATATCTTGAGAAGTTAATCAATTGGTAGATGCTTTGGTTAAGCATGATTATAGTATCTTCTTGACTTGTCATTGTTTTGATGTTATTCTTTGTTTCCCCTTATGACATATGTTGTTGCAATTTGCTTTCATACGGGCTTTAAGTTTTGTTTTTTTTGTTTGAGCCTTTTCCTTGTTTATACATGAAAATAGTTAAATCTTTATTTGGCTATGGAATATCTAAAACATATTATAATCATATGCAATAAAATAAATATACAATTGATCATAATAGAATAGTGTGGAAAGACGAACATGTTAATGTTCCAAAGAATATGTTAAGGAGTAATCTTTTTGAGCTGGTTTTGTTATTCCAAATTTACCCTTCATTTAAACTTTTTTATTTACTATTTTTATCCTTTTATAATCTATGATATATACGGACACACACTATCTATACTAACAGAAAGAATGACATTATTGTAACCTCAATTTTCTATTTTTAATTAATTCAATGATGTTTAATAGGTGGAATTTTGATTAATATCATTATTGATGTTGCTTGTGCTTGAGTATTATTTTGTTGAGAAAATATAATATCAATGATGATTGAGAAGTAGTATGAGAATTTAAATAAAATAGAGAGAGGAGTCAAAATAAATAAAATAGAGTCGCGGGTGTAGAATACAAGTTTAAATAAGTGGGGGGAGAGAATGAGTAAAAGAGTAGTGATTAGAGGAGAAGAGAATCTTAACAAGTGACCGACCCAAATATAAATAGATAGGTTAGGAGTTAAAAGAGTCAGTATTGTTGAACGTAGAAAAGAAAGAAAAGAGGAGCATAGGAGAAGAAACCCTAGCGACAGCGAGGTCAAATCGGAATTTTTGAAGGATTCGAGGTAAGGGGGATAATCTCTTCATCTCCAGGGCTTACTATTTTGTTGTGGAGTTGTAAAGAGGTAAAAGTATGAGTGTTGTTATGATGGTGATGAGATTGTCGATGGGTTTTTTTTTTGAAAGAGTCGATGGGGTTGTTTAATTTTTAAGATATGACTGTTGTTATGATGAAGAGTTCCATTGAAGAATTATGATGAATGAATGTAAAGTTGTTGTTGAAAGAGTAAATCTAAGGGAACCTAGTTTAGAGATTAGAGTTAAGAACTTGACCCTGAAAGAGTGTAAAAGTGGATAGGTTAAGAGGGAATTAACGCCCAAAAGTAGGGTAACCCTAGATGATGATTAAAGACGATTTGGGAGGGTTGGGATTGAGTTAAGTGATTTAAAAGTGATTAATTGGTGAAAAACGCATTTTGGATTAATTTTGGTTGAATGCCCTTCAGCCAAAATCGGGCCCCAAATTTGGTTCAGATTTTGGGTGTTTTGGCTCCACAAAAAACGGGCCACGATTTTGGAAATTCGGGCCAACTTTGAAAAACTACTTTTTTTTATCATTTTTCGTTTCGAAGTGGGTTTCGGTGTAAACATGATAGTTGTAGGGATGTTATCTTTCTTTTGGCTTTGGTTTAACCTCATTCAGACATCCACAATTTTAGTTATGATTAAAATACCGTATGTGGGCCATGTTGTGTTTTCCATGAAATTTCAACACAACCCTTCCATTGGACTCTAAAACATCTATGAAAGCATTAGTGAGTTTAAGCAAGCCGTTAGAATGTAGAGTAAAAATAAGGGTCTTTAAACTATACATCTAAATGAGGGAGTGTGTTTAGGTATAGATAGAAGCGATTACCTCGGGATAATAGCAAGTCCAAAACATAAACCGATGATAGTGATCTAAGTGAATTTATTGATGTTAAAAGATGACTTGGCAATAAGAAGTGAAAAACAATGATAGCAGAAGATATAGAGGAGTCGTTTAAGATAGATGAATATGATACAACACAAGTTCCTCGAATTAGTGATAGGCCTAGAAAGGGTGAAGTAGATTTAAGTAGTAGAAGGAGATAAAGGAGAGATATAGGTAGGTGATTCACGACGGACTGATAACGACGAGAGTAGTCCCTTGGAATACTTAAATGTTCGAATGTGGTAAGTCGATTAAGAGGGTATAAAATATGAAAAAGATAAATAAGTGAAAGAGACAATGATATGAGGGAGGTATGAAATGGGTGCTTTACGTGTAACTAATGAAGTTAAACATGATCTCCTTAAACCAATGATGAGTTTAGAATTATTGTTAAGTTGAAGAGTAAAAGAGTCAAGGTAGTTAAAGAACTTAAGATGAATGTTAGTAACGTATATGATGTAAAAATGAATAAAGAATATAGAAGTCTAATTTAGATAAGTAGTTGTATATAAGTAATAAAAGATAATAGGAATGATGATAGAGATGAATACAATGAGCATCGATTAGAAGAGAGCAAGATGAATAGGAAAGAGGGTAAGAAGTAATAGTTATAATGTTTGACGATAATAACAACGACCGGTATCGAGGAATAAAACCTTGAATATAATGAAGTCTTAGTGAGGAAAGTTGTTGAAGTCAAAGGTAATGATAAGGTAAGATAATAACTTTAAATTAGAATGAAGTTAAGATTAGGAGAGTGGTCGATGTATAAATAATGACGAATGTGAGATCGAGGTAATAAGATATAAAGTCGCTTTAATGAGAAGAATAAGTATGAAAGAGTTAATGATGATGGTGAGGAAGAACCTAGATGTATAGAGAAGAGATGTTATATGTAATGATAATGAATAAGTAAACATCTTAAGACTAAGAATGAGAAATAGGGAATGAAATCAGAATCGAGTATATAGAGAGCCTAGAATAAATGAGAGAATAAAGTATGTCTATGAGATGAATAATAAAATAAAATAGAGAGATGTTGACGTAGAAATGAGTCACTCGTAAGGGTTAGATTAATGAATAGATAAGGAGATGATATAAATGGTTGATTGAGAGTAATGATGAAGAATCCTATAATTGTGGCAAAGAGTGATGACGATTGATATTATATATATGTAAATAAATAAATACGATGAGAAATGAGGATGTTTATATTATAATAATGAGGGGAATGACGATGTCTATATTATTATGATGATAAGAGTGATGATGGTTAAATTATGATGATGAGAATGGGAATGATAATGTTTATACTTTAGTGACGATGAGAATGACGATAACTATATTATTGTGTTGATGAGAGTGATGATGTTTATCTATTATTATGATGAGATTGGTGATGATTTGTGTGTTTGCATTAGAGTCGTGCATATTTGGGGGGAGTCTTGCATTAATATGTGAATTATTTGAATATGTGTATACGTGTGTTACTTGTCAAAAGAAATTCTATGCATTCATACAGATTATAAGACTGATGCAGTGCATGACTGATGGAGAAGTCCAGTAACATATCTCTGAAAAACTATGACGAGTAAAGTCCAGTAATATAACTCTGGCAAAATGATGAGATAGGAGTGTTACCATGCTCATGTAGGTCTTTACGAGAGTCCATGTGCATTTATATGATGATGTTGTACTTAGTGTTTTTAAGTGTGAGAATGATGAGATGGTGTGATATGTGAATTGTGGAGATAAATATATAATAACTATTGAGAGTGGTGTGATGATGGAAATTTTAGTCTTTCAATATGTATTTGATGTACATGCATTTCCTATTATTAAGTTATGGCAGGATTTCTCATCCCTTATTTTGTTGTGTAGTTTCCTTTATGATGACTGTACTTTGAGTACATATACTCAAGTTGACAAAGAGTAGTCGTGGGACGTTTAGAAGGTGGAGATGAGGGATGCCCTCCGCTTCGTGCTTTTATTAGTAGTTGAATACAATTTAGTCACTAAAAGCTCCGATTCCTGTAACATTAGGGCTAGGGACAACAATCAATCTTTATTTTGCATTTTGAGTTGAATATTGAAAACCTTGTTTATTTTCTATTTATGAACATCAAAAAATAAGCATGAAATTATTATCGTAACCTTTAAATGTTTTATTCCACTACGGTAAATTTATTATTAAGGAGATATTATTATGTTATTTTGGTGATATAACATCGAGTTGTGTAGCATCCTTCGTATTAAATATATTGTTATTGTTAATATTTATCGACGGAAATTAGGGTGTTACAATTATCGTGCTCGTCTATCCAATCTTTTCACTACACTAACGTGTGTGTACATTTTATTATGCTTGTTTGCATAATTTTTATTACAATTTTCAATTATCAATGGAAATTATTCGTAATCAATTTATCTACAAATTATTGTCAAAGCATATAATGAAATTATTTATCAACTCGACGTATTTTGGTTTTCCTTTATAGAAAATACAAATAAAATAACGACCATTTATTGTTTATTCTAATAATAATTAGTAATATGAGAACATAAATGTATAAACTGTTTGTTATGTAAAGGAAAAATTCTTTGATTGCGATAAAAGAATATCTTTAAAATTTATATTTTTTTGTAAAGTCTCCATCTTCTCCTTGTATTTCTTTGATGGGAAATTTTGTTGAATTATGAGAAACTCCTCTTGATAAAGCTACATATAATTAACCATGGCTGAAAACATGTCATGAAATATAGATTACAATATTGAGAATGGTCTTCCCTTGTGACTTATTGATGGTAATAGCAAAACTTAGTCTAACAAAAAACTGTTATCTACTAAACACAAAAGGAAGTTTAGAACTCAAATTTGTTCTTAATTTAAGTATGGGATTTTTTTTCTTCAACTTTTTTTTCATCAACACGAAGTCGACTCACGTACCATCAACTCTCTGCAACAACGACAAGAACCATTAACGACTCTTTCGAGTCCATATAGTCCCATGACAATCAACATGATGACTAAGATACATAACCACGAAAGCATCACATAACTCAATCTAAAATCGAGCAATTCTTTAAAGCGGGAAGTGGATCCAACCGCCAACACGGTAACTAACAAATATCCTCAATTGTTTACTGCGAAGAACAACATCAAATTAACAACCATTTCTGTCCCTCATACCGGTACTAGAGTGGAAGCAGACCTGAATCTTTGAACCTGCAAATCTCAACAGATCTGTAACATCAGAGAATCATCGATCAGAAGCGCTATCCTCAACCGATTTCCTATGAGCATTACGCATGAACCCATATCGAGGGTTGAGTCCACCACGTCGAAAACCAACAAACCCTTGCATGTTTTAACAAAACCACTACCCAACCGCCATCACCACATCCAAGAAGAAAGCAGTGATAGTTTTTTAAGACCAACAACTGCAACAGTGACAGCTGTTCAAGAACAACAAAAACAACATATATGAAAACAAAAAATAAGGGAAAGGATCCATATATGAAATTGAAATCATCAAACTTTCTAAAAAATGGACAAATCTCAATGACCTAAATAGTATGGACCAGAGATTTTATATTTTTTTTGGTGAAATAAACTAAATAAAACAAATATTAATGATTCCATAATAATTTCGAAATAAATTATTTATTTTTTTGGAATTTTATGATTACAGTGATCGAAAGAACATGAATCAGTTAAAGATAAAGGAAAAAAACTGAACATATACTCATATCGTGTTTGTTACACAATATATTTTGTGTGGTAACCAAAACTTAAATATTGTTTTATTACACTTATTTTATATTTGAATTCACTCTCGTCCATTATCTTTTTTAAAAGATAAGAAAAAAATGAACATATATAATTTCTTACATTTTGTTTTAATATTTGAATATACTTCTAACATCCCAAACGACTTTAAGCATTGTTGACTGACCCTACAAATTAACAAGAGTCTTTTCAACGTGCTTTGTTCTCACTCGCACGCTTTCCGGAAAACTTCCTAGAAGGTCACCCATCCAAAGACTACTTTAAGTCAAACACACTTAGTTGTGGAGTTCTTATGAGTTGTGCTACCAAAAAGAAAATGCATTTTGTTGATATAGGTAGTACAAAACAATTCTTATAAGTCTTCCTTCAACTAGACAATTTTGTACCTGCACGGTCTCTAGATCCCTCTCATTTCGATGTGATTTGTTTGTCTTGAAGCTGTAAGGATCCGCTCATTGTCATGCCTTGTGCACCAGCGACCACTCCCCATTCTCGTCAGTCTCGGACGTTACATGCCCACCAGCTTCCACTTGGTTTGTCCTCGAACCACATCATACTGGGACAGGTCTGCTTTGATACCACTTGAAATATCCCAGACGACTTTAAGCATTGCCGAATGACCCTACAAACCAACACGAGTCTTTTCAGTGTGCTTTGTCAGCACTCGCACAATTTCCAGGACACTTCCCAAAAGGCCACCCATCCAAAGACTACTCCAAGTCAAGCACGCTTAACTGTGGAGTTCTTATGAAATGTGATACCAAAAAAAATATGCATCTTGTTGACATAGGTTTAAAAAAACAATTCTTGTAAGTCTTCCTTCAACCATGTAGTCCCATACCTGCATGGTCTCTGGTTCCCTCTCATTCCGATGTGATTCAGTTTGTCGTGAAACTGTCAGGAGCCACTCATTGTCATGCATTGTGCACCAACGACCACTCCTCGCCCTCGTCAGTCTCGGGCGTTACATTACTTTTATCTATTTGTTTTATGTGTTATTTGTATTGAACATTGAGAGTAATTTTGAAAGGAGAAAAAGTCATCCCGAAAGAGGTTATTTTCTATATAGCCAGCCCAAAAGAGATTATTTTATTTATATATAATATGGATTAAAAGTAAGGTTATTCTTATTAAAAGAATACACTACTGACATTCTCTCACGGGTCTAACTTTCCGCCAATTTCTCTCTTATTTTATTTGGCATAAATATCTCAACAAATTACAAATGTTATTTTCTTTTTGCGTAAGCGTCTCATCAAACTACATATACTGTTTTTTAATTAATTTCAAATTTTGGTAGGAATCATTAATTTCTAATTTAATTTTAACATAATTTTACTCAATACATTTATTATTTATTTTTTCTTCAAAAAAAACATTTAATTTTGTGTTTTTGTTTACTGTGCATATGTGCTAGTGACACAATATAATAATTTTTTTATTAAAAGCTAATTGTTTTTATAGAAAAAACCTATTTTTTATGTAACAAAATATTTCTAACAAACTATACATATATACTTTATTAAAAAAAAACTAAACATATATACTTTTTTTTGGTAGTGTAAACATATATACTTTAATCATAATATATATATATATATATATATATATATATATATATATATATATATTACTTTGGTGGTCTAGATATGATATATTTATCATATCCTACTTAAATCTCATATTTATGTATCAAAGAGATCGGATAAAATAAACCATTTTTCTATCATATTTTGACTTGCCTTTGTAACTTTTATCTTGCGAATAGCCTGAAATAGTGTCCTGATATGATTAGAAATGCATTCTTTATTTATTACCTTGATATTCTGTCGTTTTTAAAATGTTGTCATTCATTACTTTATTTATAGTTAATTACATGCCGTTTTAAAAATATTTAATTAATTACGAGAGTAATTTTCTCATTTAATTATAATAAAATAATGACATATGTTTTTTATCGTGTGCACATCAAACACATGATAGAATTAATGTTTATCATGTCCATATCGTATCCTGTCTTTATCTAACTTCATATCTTATTTTTTCAGTATCCTTATTGTCTAATTCCATTTTAACATAATTTAACTCAATAAGGTATTTAGTTTTGTGTTTTGCTTATTCTGCACATGTGCTGCTTGCACTTTAAAATTTATTATTCATCGTAATTTCTCCAACAAATTATTAATAATAATTAAATAATTTTATGGAACTTTTTGGAACTAATTTTCACATCATCTTGAAAAGATGGGTGATTTAGGGTGTGCCTGATGTTAACTTCTAAAAAAAGGTTTCCAAGGTGGATCTATACCATTTACAAACGTGGAAATGAAAATAATAACTTCTTAAAATTTACTACTCCCTCCGTTTCACAATACTTGTCTATTTTGGAGAATAATTTTGTTTCACTTTACTTGTCACTTTCAAGTTTCAATGCAACATTAATTATTGATTTATCAATAATACCATTACCTATTTATTGTAGAGAGAGAAATAATAGAATGAAATAATAAATGAGTAAGGGTATTATAGAAAAAACACAAAAAATTTCATAAAAAATGACAACATTTATTTGATTCCTTGATATGTGTAATTTCTTCAAAATGGACAATTATCGTGAAACGGAGGGAGTATAAATAATAGGATCCATCGTTGGATCGGGTCCACAGTAGAAACTAAAAAGTCTCCAAAAAGTTATCGTTACATTATATACCTATCAATTTGATAATTGTAAATACGATAATTTTTAAATGACGTATTCATTCTAACTCTACCCTTACTATTTTTCTTTCAACTTAAATTTATATTCAAGTAAATAATAAATACTAACTTAATTATATAAAATTCCTTTTATGCAAATTTTAAATGAAAACTTACTTTGTACGTAATCTATGATATTCTCAAATTATATACATGGTGATTGTTATGGGTCTAAGATTTGATTTTGTTGGGATCTTTTTCTATAATATTGCGGATGCTTGTTTTTAGTATATCTTAAAAACAATATATATAACCAACTCAAGTGGTTGATGAGTTTATTTTTTATTTTTTTGGTACAAGTTGATGAGTTTATTTTAATCCCATTAAAATAGAAACAACATTGGACACTCTCAAAAGATTTTATTTTAATCTTATTTGCCAATTTTTTTTTACGCAGTTTTAATAAGATGAATCCTAGTATATCTATACTATTCTATATTTATACTATATACAAAGAAAATAACATCTTTCCGCCTTTTTGAGTTGGTTTTTTCTGTTTCCAAAAATGCCCTCAATTTTGAATACAAATAACACATGTAACAAATATATAAGAATAAATTTAAATATTTTAAAAAAAATGTAACAAACACGATACGAATATATATATATATATATGTCTGTTTTTTTTATTCTTTATCATTTAAAAAGTGTAACAAACTAGATGAGTATATTTATACTTACTTTTTTCATTATCCCAATTATACCCTGAAACAATTTTTTCTATAATAAAGATCATTGTTGGTGTCATTTAAAAAAAAATTAGATTATATTTTTTTATTATATTGTCGTGTCATTGAAATCAATAATGGTTTGTTATAACTTGGAAGTAACAAGCATTTATATTTTTAGTTTTAATTCAAATCAAAATTTCATAAAAAAATCGCCATTAATAATTTTGGAATGTTAGCGCAGTAAAAAAAGCAAAAAGACGGACACGTTAGTACCCGTCTTTTCGCTAGTTTTTATAAGTGAAATTCTTGTACGTTTAACTGCAAATTTAAATTTCTGAATCTTCAATTTTTTACTTGGTAATACTTCTATTTTCTATCAATTATTTATTTTTTTATGAAACCTTTCTATAAAAAAGAAATAGGGTAAAGAAAAATAATAACAACCTTGAAAAGAAGTTATCGATATCTCATCATATATACAAATTATAATAATTCAAATCTTTTTTTTAGAGGAGATAATTCAAATCTCTGAACTCGTTAAAATATATCTTGAGAATAACAAACAATCAGATTTATACGGTCTAGAATATTGGGATGTTGGGCTTGTGTCAATATTTGAACCCTAATTAACAAGCAACTATAAAAACACTTAAACTTAAGGTTTCTCTATTCCAAAGTCAAGTTTCATAGTATCGCAGTTGGCAACTATTGCAGTGTTTATTTTCTTCTCTGGAACTCCCTCTCTCTCGACTGTTTTCTTTCTTTTACATTCAAAGGTTAACATCCTTAGTTTGCTTTATTAGGTTTTATCTCTGTTACTTTATCGTTTTGCTTATTTGTTTATTTTTGTTGTTGCCCAGATAATCGGTTTTCAACTTACTTTCAAGGGCTTGCTAAATATGGTATGTTGTTCTATAAACAGAAAACTTCATATTGATAACTCCCGCTTTTAATGAAACTATGTGTGTGATAGCTTGTTAAATTGCTATGCCGTTGTTCTGTCCATTCCAAAATTGTTCTTTGTTACTTATTATGGTTATATAATGATGTGGTCTCATTAACTTCTTTTTTTAATGTGTAGAATTCGGTTGTGAATCTGAAGAATGGGGATATGCATGAGGATCAGTTGAATGATGATTCACCTGAGCATCAACAGAATGAAGATGAGGATGATCAGATGAGTGATGAGGATCATTATGAGGATATGTTATGTGAAGTTTCAAACGAGGATCGGTGGGATGTGGTTTCGATTGAGGGTCAGTGCAATGAGAATTTGTATGAGGATCATCATGGATGGAATGATGATTATCTATGGAACGGACTCGGCAAAGAGATCTTTGAACATGTTTACAGTTGTTTCCCGGTCTCATCTCTTAAAAGGGTATGTCACTTGATGTATATCTAACTTCTCTAACCCAATTTAATTCATATGCATGTTTTAAAATTGTTTTACACCAACAATCAATCACTACTTGCTAAGAAAACAAACAAATTGCATTATTGTTACATCTTTGGCAGCTCCCATTACAGCTGCGTATCAGACATTTATATTGTTTTGATCAATAACTCTAATGTTTGAACATTCTTTATATGCACACATGTTTGAACCTTCTTTATATGTACACAAATTGGGTAGATAACTCTTTTCTATTTACTCGTTACTTATAATTTATTCCTTGTATGTGACTCCAAATGAAGTACTGAAACATACACACTGAACATGACTTTGATATATTGACAAATAGATACTAATAATAAATAATTTAAGAAAATGAAAGTGATTCAACGTTATGTGAAAGTGAAATAGATGCTAATAATACACCAGACACATCAATTTAAAGCGTATGCTTACTTCTAATTTTTCTTTTTTGCAGCCAACTCTGGAAAACGGCGATAAAAGTAAGTGCACTAACACCTTACATAGTTACATTGTATTATTTGGAATCAAACATTGTGAAATTCTGATAGCTAATGCAAATTCTTTTTCCTTTCAGTTATCATGCCCTCTTCAGCTCTAGACCGCCTTGGTAAGTTTATATTTGTCTTTTAGGTTTCAATAATTTGATTATTTTTTCCTCCCATATGCTAAATTAACACTCTTGTTAAAATCTTTCAGCACATTTGAACATTGAATATCCAATGTTATTTGAACTGAGAAATACTTCTGCTGAAAGAACTACTCACTGTGGAGTTCTGGAATTCACCGCTGATGAGGGGATTGTATTCTTACCAAATTGGGTATATCTGATTTCCTTTCTTTCTTTGTTCATATTTATATCTCTTTAGTTAATTGAGTGATCATTTTTATTTATAACATCTTATTTCTTTTTTCTGTTCTTGTAATTCTCAGATGATGGAAGATTTGCTCCTACAGGAAGGAAACATTGTGTCTCTGAAAAGCACAAGTCTTGTTAAAGGAAAGTTTGTGAAGTTGCAGCCTCACAGCAAAGACTTCTTGGATATCTCCGATCCAAAAGCCATGTATGAATAATTGAATTCCATATCCATTGCGTATTTGAATTGACTTATTTAAGCTTAACTACTGTTATAAGCACTTGCGGAACTGTTTAAAAGAACTTACAGAAACTGCTTAATTGTGACATGTCTATAAGTTGTTTTCAACTTATTTCCATAAGCTCTCTGCAGGATTAGCTTATTGCTTATACATAAACACTTAGAAGATAAATGTTTATGCTATAATTGCTTCAATGAGATTTTTATCCAAACATAGCCCTAATTGTGTGTTTATTAAATCACATAATTGTGTCAATTAATATCTTTTTTCTTCCCCTTGATCATTTGCAGGTTAGAAACTTCATTGAGGAGTTACTCATGTTTAACAACCGGACGCACTATAATGATTCCATATAACAACAAAAAGCATTACATTGATGTGGTTGAAACGAAACCTTCTCCCGCAATCAGTATAATAGAAACAGATTGTGAAGTTGAGTTTGCTCCACCTCTTGATTACAAAGAACCTGAGAAGCCTTTGCCATCTGATTTGTCTCGTAAGGAATCTCCACAAGGTAATGATTCTTTTATTATATGTTGGAATATGCTTGAAGAATTTTGTGTTTGTTTTTAAGTGAAAATTTCACTAGAGGATTTAAATATTTTGTTTGCATTTCAGTTGAAGAAGAGCCAGCAGCAAAGGTTCCCAGACTGATGCCATTCAGTGGTATCGGGAGGCGTTTGGATGGTAAACCGTCGACACAATCAGTTGAACAAGCTTCCACTCCAGTTCCAAAGCAGCAACAGACTGAACATAAAACCGACAGTTCCAATAGAACTTCAGGGAAGCTTGTTTTTGGCTCAAACGCAAATGCACCCAAAGTTCAACCACAGCCAAAGGTAAGTTTCATCTATAGACTATAGTATTATTTTTGGAGAAACAGAGAATTTTATTACATTGAACTTGTGGTCTATTGACATGATCTAATGATGATTTTTTTTCTGTTAATAGGCTTCTCTGAACGTTGCAAGTCAAGAATCATCCAAGAAGAAGGCAGATACCCCGCAATTCCAAGCCTTTACGGGAAAGAAGTATTCACTGAGATGATCTTTATTGATTTATTAAGATAGATTTTTCCTATTTGATTATTGTAATCATGCTATTTAGTTTCTGATGTACCGGTTCATTTCAAGCTGAATTCCACATACTTATGTACCTTGTCGAACTTATCCTAATATCACTTTTTATTTCACCAATTGAGGTTGCTTAATCAAAGTGCAGAACAGATTCTAAGCTTCTTAGATATTTCAGAAATTGATTTTTAAACAAATATTCTTGGAATTGTTAATGCACAAGTATAAATAAATGTAGCAAGTCGTGATCCAATAATAAATAGAGTGCATCAGGTTAATTATCCAATCATCTAGTTGGGAAGACTTCTTTATCATTACAAACATTTGTTATCTCATCAGTACAGCTTTCATGTAAATTATATTAGGCGGCAAACTAATCGGGTTGCTTATGATCACAATCTAGTCCCCACGTTGTATTTCGGACATCATTATAAATGAAATGAGTTAGTTGTTCTCGTGTAGAAAAAACATCAACATGAAATCCGGCGCATAGATTGGATGATTTTGTGCACAATTAACATGTTTACTCTGCTCCCTAAAACAAATGTTTACTTCTTTCTCTTTTTTTTTGATAAATTTTCTTGTCTTTTTTATAGAACTTTTTTAATAGTTTTAACTAAATTAATTATTTTATATCAAAAAATTTCATATGGGTGTGGAGATATGATGAGAAAGGGGAAATACATAAGAGAGAGTGTAAGACAAGGGAAAGATATGTAAAAAAATTAATATGAAATTTTGAGGCATTGTTTGATATAAGAAAAGGAGAAGTGAAATAGAAAATAGAGAAATATGATTAATTTTAAATTATAAAAATACCCTGTATTGAAATCTAAGCAATTAGGGGCCTGAATTGAAACTTATTACTCCCTTTGTCCTCTAATATATGTCATTCTTGCTAAAACAATTTGTCTCATTTTATATCTTGCCTTACAATATCAATGAATCATTAATATTTTTTTTTCTACTATAGCCTTTAAAACCCTAACCAACCCATAAATCCTACATTTTTCCTAATTGTTCACCATTTCAGATACCTCTAAACCTTAATGGTAATTGCATTCTTGCTTTTTATTTTGCAAATGATAGGTACTGAAAGATCAAGAACTTGTTGTCGACAAGGTATAAACCTTAACCTCTTTTTACATGCTTTTTATTTTGCCGCTTCAATTTTTTTTATAGTTTTTTCAGTTTTTTATTTTACTTTGTAACTTTAGATTTTTATAATACTTAGGGTTATCTGCTTCAGTTAAAGGAACAATTTAGGTCTAAAGAAAATATTTTGAGCTAAATGGAAAATAATATGTATAATACGAATGTGGATGATCCCTTTAATGAATTTTCATATAAAGGGAATATTAGGAAGAGTGAAGTGAAGCATCCATAGAAGATGTCTCCTTATTTTCAAAACAATTCTACAAAGGTCTCAAAATACTTTCAAAAATTACCAAAAGTTGAAGAATCCACGGAGAAACGTCCATTCAAGTTCATAACCATTCTAGAGAAGATTATGTGTTGTAATTTCTACTTTTTTTACTTTTTGTGCACTTCACTGGTTAATGAATCAATGAGAAAAATGTTACTCTTGGATATTGTTGTCGGTCGGTTCAAGTGGAAGAGAAGGATCGCCACTGTTACGTGGCGGTGTGTTGGGACGGTTTTCGTGAGTTGTTGGGGTTGTGTTTTGTCTGAGTTGTCGTTTTGTGCCACTAGAGCCTTGCCGCTGACGGATCTCCTGTTCTCCTGGATTTAGGATTTGGTTGTTTGGTTGTTGTTTCTCAACAGAGCTAGGTGTGAAGATGTTTCGTGTCGACGGAGTAGTCGTTTGTCGCACCTTAAGCATTCATGACCGCTCTGTTGCCGGCGGCTGCAGGTCCTTTGTAACATCCCAGACTGCTCTTAGGATTGCCGACTGACCCACAAATCAACACGAGTCTTTTCAGCATGTTTTGTCCTCACTCACACGCTTACCGGGAAACTTCCCGGTTGGTCACCCATCCAAAGATTACTCCAAGTCAAGCACGCTTAACTGTGGAGTTCTTATGGAATGGGTTACCAAAAAGATGATGCATCTTGTTGATATAGGTAGTACCAAACAATTCTTATAAGTCTTCATTCAACCATGTAGTCTCATACCTACACGGCCTCCGGATCCCTCTCATTCCGATGTGATTCGGTTCCTCTAGAAGTTGTCGGGAGCCGCTCATTGTCGTGCGTTGTGCACCAGCGACCACTCCCCCCCTCGTCAGCCTTGGGTGTTACATGCCCACCAGCTTCTGCTTGGTTCGTCTTCGAACCACACTGTACTGGGAGAGGTCTACTCTGATACCATAATGTAACGTTCTGAATTTTGATCCAAGATGTTACGCCTACTTCTTCTTATAAGAAAAGACTACTATTTTTATAAAATAAAATAAAAAAATCGTAAATAATCATTTCTTATCAAAAACATGAATAAAATTTCTTATTAAAGCTCTTAAAATAAACATCCTTCGAATAGTCTAAAAATTACAATTAAATCAAAAACCCAATTTTATCCTCGTACGCGCTTCAAGCAAGAACACCAAAGCATGCATCATCTCTTCTTTGGTACCTTGAACGCTTTCCTTCCCTAAGCCTTAAATTCTCAATTACGGTGCAGACACAATTTCTCTCGCTCCAGGCATTATTTTGACGATCAGACCGATGAAAATGAAGAACTACATGTTGCGAACACGCTGCTCAAAAATTAGCCCGATCGAACAAAGGCGCAGTAGTGATTCTTAGACTTCCATGAATTTTGAAATTAATTTGGATGAACAAGAGTTGATGATGGAATTAATGGTGTGATGTGTGAGTGATTAACTTGAGAACATATGATTTATAAAGGAAAGAGGCATGCAAATCAGGTCTAATATTTTGATGACGTGAGACTGGCAAAGGAGCACGTAATGAAAGTTAGAGAAACAAATAAGGGAGCTTGAAATATGAACTTGAGATGGACTAAGATACCGTGTGGTCCGGCTTTTTTTCAGCTTCTCTACATTTTTAAGGAGTAGTTAGGCCAAACACAATATCAATAAAGTACCTCCTAAAAACAGTATTTTTTTAGAATGCATAAAATTAAATGGAATTAGCTTTGACCAAAAGTTGTTGAATGTTACTTCAAAAAACTACTTCTCGACAATTTATTTCACAAGCATCTCTCTTCAACTCACGCCGACAACATTTTATTTTATTTTTTCAATATGCTTTTTTCTTCCATTTTATTTTATTTTATTTTTTCTGAACCGGTCCATTTAATTTTTTTTAAGGAGGGTCCATTTAATTTTATTATCTATTTTTGAAGGGATTTTATTATCTTTTTATCACTTATATGTTAATTTCAATATCTTTTAATTATCACAACCTCGCAAATATTTTTATTCACGTTGTCATTGAATGACACCGAATATTTTTATTCCCTTTCTTCAACCTCGGAAATATATACACACACATTAGCATTTAAACTAATACTTTATATTTTTATTTTTTGTTACGCTAATGCGTATAATTTATTTTAGTGTTCCTTAATGCGTATAATCATTTTTATAAAATTTTGATTTTAATTAAAAGTACAAGTGTAGTTGCCTAAAAAAATTATACTTATATATATATTTTACATATTTGTATTGTAACAAACTCTATGCATATCTTTTTCTTATTAAAAAAACTAAACATATCTTTTTCAATGACACCAACAATGTAACAAATATAATATTATATAACATAAATTCTTATCTTTTTTACTGACACTAAAAATATGGTGTTCTTATAAAAAAAATTGTTATAACAAAATTTGTTATAGGTATAATTGGAAAAGAAAAAACCAACTAACTATTCTCATTATATATACACACATATACATATTATAGATATATGTGTTAAATATGTTTTTGGTCACTATAAATATATCAATTTTTCGTTTTAGTCCCTCTAAAAAATTTCTTTAACTTTTAGTCCCTTAAAAAATTTCCATCTTCACTTTTGGTCCATCTTTTAAAGTAAACTCATATGTAGAATTTATATTTTTGAATACAATTTTGCAGAAAAATTCATAATATTATAAGAATCTCTCCTAAAAAAGATTAGAATTTTTTAAGAAAACATGAATTTAATATGAATTTTTATATTTTTGACGGTTAAAAATTCATATTCAATTTATGTTTTGTTAAAAAAATCTAATTTTTTTTGGGATTTTTTTTTACAGTATTCTACACATTTATGCACAATTTCATTAAAAAAATACAAAAATTAACTTAAAAATAGGGACTAAAAGTAGTGATTGAAATTTTATTGGGACTAAAAGTTGAAGGAAAATTTTAGAGGTACTAAAACGAAAAGTTGGTATATTTATAGAGATCAAAAACATATTTAACCCTTGATATATTCTTCAGCTCCTTATAGATATATTCTCGTTATTGTTTTTAATTTTCCAAACAACTTTGATATATTTTTTTTAAACTGAAAAGCAGCTTAGCAGAAAGCTAAGACTACCCAAAATGCATTAACCAAAAGAGAAAAGGAAACAAAACACGAAATGAGAGGGGGACCGTACCAAAACCTCTCTAACAATTTACAAATCTAAAGTTAGGCATTCATAACCTATCTTGAACATAATGACTCCTAACAAAGGAAGGGATCTCTAACCATATAATTAGATGATTTACAGTCAAACCAAAATTAGCTAAAGCATCAGCACACCTATTTCCTTCCCTATATACATGAGTAACTAAGAAATTCATTCTTCTAGAGCTAATCAAACAATTGTTCCATCTGTTTCTTAGATGCCAAGGGATCAAAGAATTATTTTTGAATGCATTTACCACTAAAGCAGAATCAGTCTCTAACCAGAAATAATTCCAATTATGTTGGGTTGCCACCTCTATAGCTCTCATTGCACCTGATAGTTCAGCATTGTAAGCGCTTCCTGATCCAGTATTATCTGCAAAATAAAGAATGAATTTTGAATCCTTGTCCCTAAACAGACCGCCACAAGATGAAGTATTGTTGCTAGCTGATCCATCTGTGTTACATTTGATCCACTGAAAGATTGGGGGATGCCAAATGACTTCTATGATTCTAGGGGCTTTGGGAGGGTGAATGCAAACATTGAGCTTCTTTAGAATGATGAAATCAGATATTGCTGAAGAAGGAACTGCATTGGAGAGGTTACATGAGAGGGAAACATTTGATATGATATTGGAGATGGCAGATTTCCAATGAATTGTCTTGTCATTGAATCTGATTTGATTCCTAACATACCATTTCGCATTTAAAATGTTTATCAAGGCTGATGTAACGGCTAGTTTACACTGCGGGTTCCATCTTTTGTGGCAGAGACTCCATATATCATCTATTGTTTGAAAATGAAGGTTAAGATTTAGGACAGAAGCAAACCATTTCCAAATATTGATTGCATAAGGACATTGAAAGAAAAGATGAAATGTTGATTCATTGTTACTCAAACAGAGAGAGCACATTGAAGGGATAAGAGATCCTCTTGACATTAGGTTATCATCTGTTGGTACTTTATCATGCATTATTCTCCATGCTAACAAGGATTTTGCAGGTGGAATATCTTTGGACCAAATGGATTTGGCCCACAGTGTCTTTGGTGGATGATGTCTCTTGTACTCATAAGCATCCTTAAGAGTCAACATACCTGAGGACGTGTGTTTTCAAACTAGAGTATCAGATTTATCTTGCAGAGGAATGGTAACTTACGCAGCAAGGCTTCTCAAGGTAGGAAAAAGATGAATCAGATTGGAAGGGAAATTCTAGTGCCCATTTAATATATAATCAATCAAAGATGAAGAGAAATTTGACATCACATCATTAGTAACGTTGAGAACCTGATGAAGAGGGTCTCCACACCAAGAATCCAACAAAAAATTAATTTGAGTGCCATTTCCAACAAGCCAATTTGAATTATCTTTGATGATGTTGAACTCATTTTTTGCGCTGCTCCATATGGAGGAAAAGACATGGTGTCTGATGCAATTGTTTCCCCTTAAAACTCTACTTCTGATAATTTGAGCCCATTGTTCCTGAGACTGTAATAAATCCCAGCAAAGCTTAATGTTGGTTGCTTCATTAAGGGCAATGAGAGATCTGACATTGAGCCCCCCCTTTTCAAAATTAGCACAAACCTTTTTCAAAGCCACAGTGACCAATTTTCTCTTATTAATATCTCCACTCCAGATAAAAAATTTCATCCATCTTTCAATATCTTTAAGTAAGCTAACTGGCCAAGAGTAGATATTCATTGTGTGGAGAAGCATAGATTGCACAACAGATTTTACAAGTCGAACCCTGCCAGCAATAGAAAGAAGAGATGTTTTCCAAGATGCAAGTTTTAATTTTACTTTGTCAGCAATTGATTGGAAGTAAATTTTCTTTGGCTTACCTTTGAAAATGGGTGCTCCAAGATAAGTGAAAGGTAATGATCCTTGAGTAAAACCCAGCAAGTTAACAATACTCTGAAGTCTATGTTGGCTAATACCACTTGCAAAGAATGAAGATTTTGAAGTATTGATGATTTGGCTTGAGCAATTGGCATATCTGATGGACAAGTTCTTTAAAGCTTCCAAGCCAGCTATTTTCCCTTTGCAGTACACCATCAAGTCATCAACATAAAAGCAGTGAGAATGAATTTTAGCATTTCTAGAGGCACTAATGAGTTCCAGTTTCCCTTCATCCACTAATTTTGAAATCCCTCTGCTAAGGACTTCTTCTGCTATACAAAAAAGAAGGGGAGAGAGTGAGTCTCCCTGCCTGACCCCCTCTCTTACAATTAAAGTACCCTTGTTGAGTTCCATTGACACAGATTGACACTCTAGCTGAGTGAAGGATGTTTCTTATCCAATTACAAAATATTTGGTTAAAGCCAAAACAATGAAGGACATTAATAAGAAAAGCCCAGTTGAGGGTATCAAATGCTTTTGAGACATCTATTTTCATAGCTATATTACCACCAAAGCTTCTTTTATCAAGAACATTTATAGCTTCTGATGCCAATATCATGCAATCTTTAATATTTCTGCCCTTGATGAATCCCTTTTGTACCACAAAGATGATGTTTGGTAAAATACTAGCCAATCTATCTGCCAGAACTTTAGATATAATCTTGAATTTAAAATTTGAAAGAGCTATTCGTCTATACTGCTCTATTGTATCAGCATTATGATTCTTTGGGAGAAGAATTAAAGAATTTGCATTAAAGTTTGAGTGAAGCCAACCAGTGGTGAAGAATTCAATGATAGCTTATGAGGCCTCTTTATGAACTATGCTCCAGTAATTTTGAAAGAAACAAGCGCCAAAGCCATCAGGGCCTGGGGCACCCTCTCCATTCTTGCCAAACACTGTAGATTTGATCTCATCTTCAGTAGGAATCATAGTGAGAAGATTGTTGGTGTTTTCATCAATCAGGGATGGAATAACTTCTTCAACAAGTGAATCATCCTGCAAAAAAGAGTTAGTAGAAAACAAGTTGCTATAATAGTTTACAATATGATTAGAAATAATATTAGGATCAGTAACAATTTCTTCATCATTCCTTAGTGAGGAAACGACTTTAGTTTTGTTTTTTATTTTGGTAACTTGATAGAAAAATTTAGTGTTCCTATCACCATTCAAATGCCAATTCACTCTAGATTTCTCCTGCCATATATCTTTTGTAGGAGCTTGAGCATTTTTTTTTCTACCTTCTGCGCCCTCCTTCACCTCAGGGATCCTTAGAAACTTGCAGTAATCAATATTGTGCCCTATCTTCCTGCAGTGATTGCAAAATTCTGGAATATTTTCATAATCAAGGTCTACAAAAAAAGCATAATTCTTCCTTTCAACAAAAACCTTGTATCTTAAGGTTTGTGTTACATCCATGTCTACTAAAACTCTTGCAAACTGGCCAAAAGTACGTTCAATCATTGGTTTAGCTGATGCGGCATCAGTGCAAATAGGGGTACCAGCACTACTAGCTATAGCAAACAATATCTTAGGTCTCCAATATTCTTGTGGTAAACCATGGACCCTAACCCAAACCTTGCGCAGATGTGCTATTTTGCAAATTAGGGTTAAAATACCTAGTCCAAGCAAAGAGTTTCATGATACCAGGATTCAGGTTCCAAGATGAAACTGACCTAACACGCTTGACATCCTCCAGACGCGTAAAGGTAAATTCAAAGAAGCTTTTACCTAAAGAAGAAACTCCTCATAGGCTGAGATCCTTCCATAGAACTAATAGCTTACTGCAAAGTGCTTGAACAGTGAGAGGGGAAGACCCTTTTGGCCAAATAATCCTTGCATGAAGATTATACTTGCATGTTTCCAATCCTACCAAATACTCCTCCTCCGGAATGGATATTGAGAAGTTATCACCCTTTAGGACCCGTTGTGGCAACTGAGAAGATGGAATATCACACAAGTTAGATACAGCTTGAGCAAACGATTTTGTTTGCTTTTGATGAGTCAGAGGTGCGTTTTTGTTGTTATCTGTGGTGGATTCAATGTTTCCTAGGGTTTTCGAAGGAATATTGGTGGTGGGGATGATGGTTTCTTTGATGGAGCTGCTGGGTGGATTAGGGTTAGGTTTGCTGGGTTTTGTTTTAGCTAAATCTGAAGGAGTTGGGAAATCTATGAGACATTTCCAGTCTTTCATGATGATCAGAGATAAAGAAGACGGTGGATGAGGGTTGATTTGAGGTTTCCTTTGGTCGAAGAAATCTAGAATGAAGGTGACGAATGAACAGTATCAAGTCGCACTAAAAATTGCCTAAGAATTTTTTTCCCCTTTGGGATATTATTTATGTTATTATCATGTTCAAAAAAAATTATTTATGTTATTATTTGAGCCTCCTTAAATTATTTCTCCTATTCAAATATTTAACAAGTCCTTTATATGATGATACAAATTTGTATTTATGTTACACAAAATAAACGTCATTGAGTAAATATAGTATTTGTAAAAATATATCTTTTATATTTTAAACATTTTTCCCTTAAAAAAATATTTTAAACATTTTTTTTATTTAGTATGTTAATTCA
>Ga0315914_1003672_pt1 | contig 23226 bp, 13 predicted proteins | sample MpolenodulesMG_FD_203920 | JGI IMG/M metagenome (GOLD analysis project Ga0315914, IMG submission 203920) | Medicago polymorpha root nodule microbial communities from Los Angeles, California, United States - elongated nodules | ecosystem: Host-associated > Plants > Roots > Nodule | place: USA...
GAAACGGTTGTGTCCGTGATGTTTTACCTCTGTTATGCGTTTGTGTTGTCTGTGTTGCGATTGCAGGTTCTGGAAAATTGGTGTCGCAAAATTTTGGTCCCCCTTTTCTGGTTGTTTTGCAGGTTATATTTATAGGGTAAGGATTGAGACCTAGGGTTTGTTGGAGGGGGCAGATACTTGTGCATCTGATCAGGAGCAAAGACGGAACTTCCAGCCTGTTTGTTGCTGAAAAATCTGCTTGCAAATTGAAGCCTGTGAAACTGGGTTTGGATGAGATAGGCGTGTGAATTGGGGATTTGGATTGGAATTGACAGACTGTAACTCGAATATTATCGGACAAACTAAAATAAAAAATGAATAAATAAATTTTTCCTAAAAATAAGAATTTAAAGTCAATTGAAGTTAATTATATAAAAGATGGAATTTAAAAAATAAATAAAAAATAAAGATAGTGAGAAGTGGGCTCGATTCGGAACCAAACATGAGGTATTTTAAAATACCTCCCTGCCGAATTTTTCGCTGAAAATCAGAGGTCAGTCAGAGTCCGACGGCGTGTGAATGTAGGGTCCAACAACACGTGTCAGTGACATGTTAGGTCAAAAATTGGAGTATGACAACACCCAAGCAAAATGGTGTTGTAGAAAGAAAGAACATGACTCTCCAAGAATCTGTTAGAGTCATGCTTCATGCAAAATACTTACCTTATCGTTTTTGGGCTGAAACTATGAACACAACATGTCATATTCACAACAGGATAACCCTACGAACTGGAACCACAACAACCCTTTATGAGTTATGGAAGGGAAGAAAACCTACTGTCAAATATTTCCATGTGTGTGGTAGCAAGTGCTACATTTTGTCTGATAGAGATTACAGAAGGAAGATGGATCCTAAGAGTGATGAAGGAATTTTTCTTGGTTACTCCACAAACAACAAAGCTTATAGAGTATTTAATTCTAAAACTGAAACTGTGATGCAATCTATTAATGTTGTGATAGATGATGTGCCTAAAGAAAAAGTTCCTGATGTTGATGCTAATGTTGGAACATCTATTCAGTAAACAAATGCACCTATTCAGGTGAATGAATCTGAACCTGAGAAAGAAGAAATAGTAGAAGCTGAGCAACATCAGATGTCCTTTACTAAAGGTCCCTCTATTAGAATTCAGAAGAATCATCCTCAAGACCTAATCATTGGGAATCCTGATCAAGGAATCACAACCAGAAGATCAGTTGGCGTCATTCCCAACTCCTGTTTTGTGTCCAAGATTGAACCAAAGAATGTCAAAGAAGCCATGGCTGATGAGTTCTGGATTGAAGCAATGAAAGAAGAACTGAATCAATTCAAAAGAAGTGAAGTTTGGGATTTAGTTCCAAGACCTGAAGGTATGAATGTGATATGTACCAAGTGGATCTTTAAGAACAAGTCTGATGAACATGGAACTGTGACCAGAAATAAGGCAAGACTTGTAGCTCAGGGCTATACTCAAGTAGAAGGTTTGGACTTTGATGAAACATTTACCACTGTTGCTAGGTTGGAATCTATAAGATTGTTACTAGGTGTGTCTTGTATACTCAAATTCAAGTTGTTCCAGATGGATGTAAAGAGTGCTTTTCTAAATAGCTACTTGAATGAAGAAGTCTATGTTGAACAACCTAAAGTATTTGTTGATCCTAGCTTTCCAAATCATGTATACAAATTGAAGAAAGATATGTATGGATTAAAGCAGGCACCTAGGGCTTGGTATGAGAGACTCACTCAATTTCTTGTTGATCAAGGATACAAAAAAGGAGGTACAGACAAGACCATGTTTGTAAAAGATGATAATGGAAGACTGATGATTGCCCAGATATATGTTGATGACATTGTTTTTGGTGGAATGTCGAACAAGATGGTTCAACATTCCGTTCAGCAAATGCAGTCTGAGTTTGAGATGAGCTTAGTTGGTGAGGTGACCTATTTTCTTGGTCTACAGGTTAAACAAATGGAGGATACAATCTTCATTTCCCAGAGTAAATATGCCAAGAACATTGTGAATAAATTTGGCTTGGATGGTGGTCACAAAAGAACTCCAGTTGCTACTCACTTGAAGATGAGAAAGGATGAAAGTGATGTCTCTGTTGATCAAAGCATGTACAGAAACATGATTGGGAGTTTATTATATCTTACTGCAAGCAGGCCAGGCATCACATTTGTTGTAGAGGTGTGTGCAAGGTATCAAGCTGAACCAAATATGAGTCATCTTACTCAAGTAAAGAGGATACTGAAGTACATAAATAACACCGGTGATTATGGGATCTTATACTTATATAGTGAAAACTCTAAGCTAATGGGCTACTGTGGTTCTGACAGGGCAGGAAGTGCTGATGACAGAAAAAGTACCTCTGGAGGATGTTTCTTTTTAGGAAATAATCTAATTTCCTGGTTTAGTAAAAAACAAAATTATGTCCCTATCTACTGCTGAAGTTGAATACATTGCAGCTGGAAGTAGTTGTTCTCAACTTGTTTGGATGAAGCAGATGTTGAAGGAGTATAATGTTGAACAAGATGTTCTAACCTTATATTGTGACAACCTAAGTGCTATCAATATTTCAAAGAATCATATTCAACATAGTAGAACAAAGCACATTGACATTCGACACCATTTCATCAGAGATCTTGTTGAAGAAAAGGTTGTGACACTTGAGCATGTTGATACAGAGGAGCAACTAGCAGACATTTTCACCAAGGCCTTAGATGCTAAACAATTTGAAAAACTAAGAGGCAAGTTGGAAATTTGCCTGCATGAGGAGGCTTGATCATCTGTGTTGTGAGACATGTTATCAATTTTCTCTTTTTGCACGTCTTTGATTTGTGGGGTATACATGCAATGAAGTACTCCTGAAGTCCTCTACCAGCTGTATTGGCATATTTTGTGGCTAAAAAGGGGGGAGAAAATGGGTATTATCTTATCTCTATATGCCTGTTATATATGTGCTATTCTGCATGTATGTTATGTGCATTTATTTTGCACCTATATGTTGGCCTGTTATGCCTTTGTTTTCTGTTGTTGCATTTATTTTGGCATCTATTTTGCAACTATTTCAGGTTATGTGTAGATGTTGGCACTAATGTTGCGACATCTTGATGATCTTCATGATGATATGAGAACTTCTCAATATTTTTATTTTGTACATGTTCCTTGCTGATGTTCATTAGAATGTTGGAACATGTCTGTGAAGACTTGTGTAGATGTTGGCACTAATGCTACAACATCTTGATGCTGCTTTGAGAATTTATTTCTCTCAGTGTTTCAGTTGTACATGTTTCCTGCTGATGTGTTATAGTTTAATGGAACATATCTGTGTGTATGACTTTTAAAAGTCTAGGTGATTCTGTGTGACTTTGATAGGTGTGCTAGCTTAGGTATGCTAGTTGGTGAGTATTCCCTAAAGATTTGTTTGATTCAGCCCTGAAGTTTTCCTTATTCTATGCGTTAAGAGTGTTGGCTTTCAAGATTCTTATTGTGCATGTGTTCAGGGGGGTAATGGAATATTCCTGTAAGTAGTCACTCATAGGTTCATATATTCAGGGGGAGTGATACTTCTATGTGTGCTTGTCCTAGTTCAAGCTGGTTGACAGGATGTTGAGTCAGGTGTTTAAACATCCATGTCTGTCACTTGTAAGTGTGGGAATTTATTTTTCCCTTGCTTCTATATGTGGTTGGTGACAATACTCCATGTCTGTCACTTGTAAATTTATTTTTCCCTTGCTTCTATGGTTGGCTGGTGACAGTACTCTGTAGGTATGAGAAATTTATTTTTTCCCTTGCCTCTATGTGTGGCAGGTACTCTTGTCTGAAGTTATGAAGGATGTTGAAACATCCTATTATGTGTGGGAATTCATTTTCCCTGTTTGTAGCATAGGAATTTATTTTTCCTCTGCTCTATGTGGTGAAGGATGTTGGAACATCCAATGTATGGAAACTTATGTTTCCTAGTGTAGCATAGGAATTTATTTTTCCTCTGCTCTTGTGAGACTATGCTAATATCTTATCCGCTGCTGCATGTCTCTGATAAGTGTAATACCTCTACAACTGAAGCTGTGATTGAAGACTCGTGAGGTATTCTTGTATGCACACGTCTGATGTTTCTTTAGTGATACTGTTATGCTACTCCTTCTTCTTGAATATGTGTTCGTGATGACTTGATGAAGTGTATCTGAGGTATCTCTTTAGATTTTGTGTGCTAGTTGTTTCTTCATAGGTATGTGTTCATGCTCTTAGAGAAATGGTATTTTGTATCCCTCTATTCTTTGTATTTGGCCTTAATTTGTTTTAGCCAAAAACTTGCCAAAGGGGGAGATTGTTGGGTATTTGTATTGGCTGCATTATTGCTAAAACAAATATCCTTGTTTCAATTCCACATGATATCAATTCCAAGAACTCTGTTTGCCGAACCAAGATCTTTCATCTCAAACTTGCCATTTAATTTTTTCTTAAGCTTTCTGATATCATCATTGCTAGAACTTGGTTCAAGGTATCATCTACACATAGAAGGTAGTGAATAGCTTTCTCATACTTCTTTAATATATAAACACAATAATCATACTCCGCTTCTTACAAAACAGGTCTTCAAAATAAATACATCAAAACGATGATACCATTATCTTTGGAGTTAAAAAATAATTTTTGCATTGAAAAAAAATTATCTTTTTAAAATATTGAATGCATCATTTCAAAAAAAAAAACTTTTATGTTTGATTTCTTAATTTATATCTCAAAACACAAGTTAGCATTTCTCATAGTTGTATCCTGTTAGTATATTGCATGTTCCTCAAATATCAGCATCTTCGTAATCAAAGTCCGGACATGCATATTACAAGGCCAAAAGGAAAGGAAGAAAACCCCAACGTTTTGGTCCCCTCCCTTTAACAGGAGCTGTATCTTGTCGTTGCCTCTGTCTCATATTGCCCGAAACAATCTCGAGCATTGTTCTACTTTCAGGTGAAAATAAATACTGCAATGCAACCCATTTTAAAGCTTCATAACTGGCACTAGTAGTTACAAATTGATTTTTCATATTTATGGCAAATTTTCTGACTTGCCAAAGTATCTTCCATTACTTCCTAGGGTTACATGTTTCTGCATTGATTGACACTTCACTTGCTGTTTCTACACCTGACTTTGAGTTAGAAAATATTCCAAAATAAACTAAACAATTTTACAAAACTTGTAACAAGTGTGATAAAAGTACATGCTAGCATTTGTCTTAATTATTATATAAATAAATAAACTATTAAGAATTACGATGATGTGTATGAAATGTAACAACTAAAAAAAATTATATATGTACGCAATACAAATATTTCCAAAACTAATCTTTATTAAAACTGCATTTATTTCAAAACTGATGAAATATATATTTCTACACTCAGATAAAAGAAACATGAGATCAAATTTAGTTCTTTATTTACGACTTTTAACGTCTAACAAAAATAATCGACACTTTAGTCTCAATATCTCAAACTCCAACAAGAAAAAAAAAATTATTCTGCTTTTTTTTTTTAGGGAAGAAAATTTGATTTATGACCAGTGTTAAATAAGTTTTGTATTTGTCTTGTGTGACAATCAATAAAAAAACAACATACATTTAGTTTGGTCCTTCGCAAAAATAATAAGAGTCAGTTTGGTCTCAGCACTTACAACACTCTATTTCTAAAAAAAAAATATATATATATACGTAGACACAAAGTGGAGCATCATCTATAAGGAAAATGTCCTCTAAAAAAAATTATTAGAAAAATTGTGATTTTTAAGTTTTTTCTTTTAAGGTGACATGACAAAATTTAATTGAATAACAATGCAAAGGAGATCAGACACTATTTTATAATAAACGGAAATGCTTAATGTAACGAGAAAATACATAGCAAAAGTGTCACAAATCTTTTTGATTGGTCATCATACCTTGACCCCACTGTATTTTCCGGCCAAAAAAGGATGTGTAAACAGTTCTCAATATATAAAAATGAATCGTTTTCATGAATAAAGTCTTCGTGATGTATAATATAACAATTAGGGGTGGAAACAGTCCAGATCGTCTGACATGGGTTTATGGTCTAGCTTATTCAACGTTTAACTCGGCCTAACTCGGTTATTAACAAGGTCAGGCTCAAACTTTTTATAATGCCTATTTAATTAAATAGGTCAGGGGTTTTTTTTAGAGAATTAAATAGGTCAGGTTAAAGCTTTTTTCTTTATATATATAATATATCTTCCATTATTGATATTTTATATATAATACATCTTCCTATTAAGTTGATATATTGGTGTGATTACACCTTCATAAGATTACATTATTTTCCTTATAAAATAAAAAAAAGATTTCATTATTTAGCAGCAAACATATTTGTGTGCTTTAGGCTTTCATAAGTTTTGACTTATTTAGTAGTAGGCTTACATGTGTTGCAAAGCTTTAGTGTAAAATAGGCTTTTAAACAAGCTTTCAGGTTTCATCGGGCTCTTAAAAAGGCCATGTCAGGCCTCGAAAATGAGCCTATGATGGGTAATAGGCCAGACTCAGGTCTATAATTTTTGGATTTCTGTTCTTCCCCCTACACAAAACACTCGCGCCCAACATGATTTCCAAATATACCCCTGCGTTAGTTAAGTCACGCTGTGTGACTTAACTAACGCACCTTATGATTTTGCGCCACTTAAGTCACGCAGCGTGACTTAAGTGTATATACAGCAAAACATAAACACAACACTCTCACTCTCAAACTTCACCAAAATACGATTTTCCCCCTCCAAGTGCGAATTTCACAAACTCAAGCAAATCATCATCAAATCACAAAATTGAACAAGTAAGTGTTGCTTATTCTACGCGTAGGAGTAGGAGTCGACGGGAGTAGGGTTTTATGATATTTTCTAGGTTTTTTTATGACATTTTGAAGGATTTGGCTATAATCCTATTACATTTGCGCTTTTTGGCGCTTTTATGACATTTTTCGTTATTTTATTCCGTTGTTTTATTCCGTTAATTTGCCTCTTCTGGTTTTCTGTAAAGATTGGGCGTGAGTTAACTCACGCATGTGTTAACACTGTGCGTGGGTTAACGCATGCAGTGTTTTACACATGCGCATGTTAAGTGTCGCAGTGTTAGTTAACTAACGCATAGTTTTACCCTTGTTTAGTTAACTAACACAATGATATTTTAGGCATGGCTGCAGGGCGCGAGTGTTTTGTGCATGGGAAAGAGCAAAATTCTAATTTTTGAAGTAGGTCAAGCTTAGGCCTTACAGAGCCCGGCCCAACCCGGCCTAGCCTATCTCCACCCCTAATAACAATATACTCATAAATAACATAATTTCAATTTCAAATCTTAGAATAACGCCTGACTGTGCACTCCACTTCATTTTGTTATCATTTATCGATGTATTTTAGTTAAACTACGGTACGAGGATTTCGGTAAGCAATGATAATTCTACATTATAGCCACAAAAGTTCAGTGTTTTTTTTTATGCCACAGCATATTCAAAACAATTTGATTTGCAAAATTTGTCTGGACATATATAGGTGCAGTAAATAAAATGTGTATCTACAATCAGGAATGTGCAGTGAAATTGATTAGACTGAACACGGTATATTGAAGATTGTCAAAGTAGTAACAAATAACTGAGAACAGGCACATGGAAACAACATATATATACGTTAACAGTAGCTTGCTACCTTACTTTTTACACTGAAAATGGGACCTCCATGTCTATATACGCATGGTCTGCTATATTCAATTTTAATTTTGCCACTTTGTGCAAATTAAGAGAATTCAAACAAATAACCCATGTGACCCTTTTGGTCCCTTGTGCACTACAATATTTAGGACCACTTTCATGTGCCAACTGGCAGGGTGAAATTACACACTTTTGTTTTTCATGTTTTATTTATTTTAAGAATGTGAAATTGGATGGATATATTTTCTCATAATCACTTTCGGTCATCGCCACTCTAAGTACTTGTTTGTTTTCAAGGTGGACTAAAGATAGACCACGGTGAGAAAAGCCAAAATTGTGTTTGAAGTGATTGAATGTAGTTTCAAACATATACTTAGTACAATTGTAAGATTATAATGAATTATAATCTATGTTTTTTAATCCATTTAAGGTTAGTCCGGTGGTTGACTTAGGATCTTAGAATTTGCTCATCTTAAGGTTTCAAGTTCGATTATCTCTTGTGTCAATTTTGATGGGCAAATCCATACAAAACTTTGTTTGACTTTAAATGGGACCCTGCAAGTGGACGGTGAGATCCCCTCAGATTAGTCGGTTGTTGGACCGAATACCGAGTTTAAAAAAAAATCTATGATTTTGTGCTTGTAGCTAAATTTAAGCAAGATATAATTCTATCTGAAGTTAGAATTTTGAGTTTTTTTTTCTGTAGAATCAATTTTTAGCATTAAAGTTGTTCTTCCAACACATTTTTATGCAAATGTATTCAAATATCTAATTTTTAACTAAAATTAATTCATTTAAAATTAGTTTTCACCACAGAATAAAAAAATGAATATTTTTTAGTACAATTAATTCTAATATGAAGTGAGATTTGCATCTTTAATCGCTAAATGTGACATTAAACTTAAAATTATTGAACTCGTTTTTTACATAAATGTATTCATAAACTTTACGTTCAGTTCACTTATAACTAAAATGAATTGCAATAAGTCAATGTATGAAAAATCAATCAATTTTCATTGACTTTGAATATAACCAAACATATACTTAACTATATCCTTAAGGATTTGAACCAGATTATTAACTATATGGCATTACAACACAATCATATGACAATACGTTGACATCAAAAGTTCTGATATTTTTGACATCAATGACTTTACCTGAATTAGTGAAAATAGAAGTAAGAAAAATATGAAACATGGCTTTGAGGAATAGTAGTAAAAATATGAAAATGAAACTTAACAAATAGGCTTCTCATTATTATAATTGAATGACAACATAGCCAATGCAAAATTTTTGAACATTTAAGCATAAGCACTAACAACTAATTAGAAGAAGGGTTGTAGATAAACTCAACTCTACCAAAACACAAAATTAACATTATACTATATAATCTATTTTAATGACTATAATCATAATCATAATATATTATATATCATGATCTATGACAAACACATCTGTAGTGATAAGGGCTGTTGATGGGGTCATTTCCCTCCACAGGAACTTGCTCAGCTCTGCATCTATATTTGCAGCCTCTACATTCATTATAAGTACAAGTTGGTGCTGTGGATCCAATCATCAATCTTCTAGAAATTCTTTGTTTCCATGCTTCATTGCTACCCTGAAAATAATAGATACAAAAATATTTGATGCATTAATTTAAGTGTATAGAGAAAACTTACCAAGCAATTAATTCAAATTGATATTTCATGTGTTTGACTTCACCTTCAAAATTAGTTCTCTTTGAGGTTGTGAGGATTGAGATATCCACTCTTTTGTTTCAATTCCTGCGAAGAGTGTTACAAATTTAGGATACATTGAATATGCATATGCCATCAAGAAATTGAGACTAAATTATTTTTCTCTACAAAGTGTTTTTTTGACAACCTGGCTAATTTAGAGAAGTGCTTTTGATGAGAAATTAGTGCATGCTTAAATTGGTGGTGGGTTTAGCATAATTACATCAAAAATAATTTTGCAAATATTACATTTTAATACTTCAACAAAATCATGGTATCAATGTAATTTTGTAAAACTTATGGCAATTTGGAAAATGCACTTAATGCCTAAAGCAAAACATATACAACATAAAGAAGAATAGTACCAATAAAGTAAGGTATAATATGAATAGTACTAGTATTATGAGTATTATATATCATATTAAGAATACTCCAAACTATATACAATTGAAAAGCAGCGTCCAATATAATAATAAGAAGAATCCAAGAGAAGTGAAAAAAGAAAAGGTGAAAGGAAGAAGAAGGTGAGAATTCAATGGAACTTTATAAGAAAAGAAGAATTATAGTATTATTAAGTAGGACAATATGACATGACTAGACCTTGTATAACTTTAGCTGCAAGAATTAAGGTCAAGAGTAGCATGAGTACTTTTGGGAGTTTGGTGTTACCCATTCTCCTCTTTTTTGTGTTATGCTAACTTTGAAGAGAAGAGAATAATATATTTAAGATAAAAATGTGTTTTTGGAAAGATAAAGATAGGGAAAGATAATGTGGTGTTGTGGTGAATTAGTGACCATAAGAGATAGACTGGCAAAATCTGCACTAAGACAGAGGAACATGATCAAAATAAGGTACTGAATGCTGACTATAGTGGCTAACTCATAGGAAATTCTAGGTCCAATAAGAATTACTAGATTGCCCATAGTAAGACAATGATGATAGTGACTTATTTGGTATTTGGTTTGGGTAAAAATGGTCTTTCAATAGTAAAGAATCATTTGGAATGGACATAAGAATGTGAAGACATGTCCTCCGCCAAAAAGAGCATCCAGGGCTTCCATATTTTGAATGTGGCTTCACATCCCAACAAAGATCTTCAATGAATATAAAAAAAAAATATTGAAGATTTTTTTTTCCAGATAGCTTAGCGGCTAGGTTCGCACATATTATGGGTCCATAATATGGAGTTTGAACTCTGATCCCTGCACATAATATATTTGATAACTACCAACTGAACTACATTTACAGGACTAAATATTGAAGATATTAATTTCTATACTTTATATTTGTTGAATCTTTGGGCAACCAGAGTCGGACCAAAAAAAACTAACATAGATATTCAAATATCTCATCCATCGAAGAAATTCCCATATCAACAATAAGTTTCAAACTCAGGTCTTCTTGGAATATGAGTTGAATAATTATCAACTCGATTAAATTTAATTGGCCCATTTTAATTCTTGGGTTAAATATGTTTTTGGTTCCTACATTTTGTCCTCCTTTGATAAATAGTCCTCCTTTAATTTCCAATAAAGTGCAGGGGCATAATTCACCTTTACCAAAAACTTTACTCACAAAAATTCCAACTTTAACTGCGATCTGGTCCTCACAACATGAGGGAGAAGAGGATGTCGCCAGCAGCGACAAGAGAGAGAACAAATATGAGCAAATTGATGGTGGAGAGGAGGGTGGTGGTTAAGGATGGGTGTGTGAGGTGTGAGGCTGATGGTCTTTGGGGAGGAATAGAGAAAACGAGGAGAGAGGATGAAGATGAGAGAAGGTTCAGTTGAAAAATCAACTACCCCCTGCACTTTATTGGAAATTACTAAAATGTCCTTGATGGCATCTATGTGGCATGTTCTGTTTGTCCGGTCAGCGAAGATGGACGACAAGGACCAATTTTGTTAGCGGTGGAAAAATGTAGGGATTTTAAAAACATTTATTGAAATGTAAGGACTATTCTTCAAAGTCACGCAAAATATAAGGACCAAAAACATATTTAACCCTTAAAAGGAACGAAGGTAGTATATTTGTAACATCCCAGACTGCTTTTAGGATTGCCGACTGACCCTACAAACCAACACGAGTCTTTTCAGCGTGTTTTGTCCTCACTCGCACGCTTACCAGGAAACTTCTCAGCGGTAGGTCATCCATCCAAAGACTACTCCAAGTCAAGCACGCTTAACTCTGGAGTTCTTATGGAATGGGCTACCAAAAAGAAGATGCATCTTTGTTGATATAGGTAGTACCAAACAATTCTAATAAGCCTTCCTTCAACCATGTAGTCCCATACCTACACAGCATCAAGATCTATCTCATTCTGATGTGATTCGGTTCCTCTAAAAACTGACAGAAGCCTCTCATTGTCGTTCCTTGTGCACCGGCGGTCACTCTCCACCCTCGTCAGCCTTGGGTGTTACAATATGATTCCCTTGGAAGAAGAAAAAAACCAAAATATTAAGGGAGGTGTAGTGGATTGAGATTTCAAAGGATTTTAAAAGACATTTTTGTTTTATAAAAGTTTTGTGGTATTCAATCAAGATTTTTAAGGAATGTAAAACATTCTTTTGGTATTCAATTATGATTTTCAAGATTTTTTAATTAGTCCAATAAAATTCAGTGGTATTCAATTGAGATTTTGCATAACTTAAAAATTGTCTACTAGTATTCAAAATTTTATGGATTTTAATGGATTGTTGTGAGTAATGGAATTTGTGAAATTGTTTAGTATAAAATGTACCTACCAACAATCTCACACCTAGCCTTGAGACTTTTCTGTCTCCCACACATAGCTTTGAGATTTTTTTTAGTTTTTATATTACTGCTCTAAAAAAAAAAGTTTGTATTCCTTCGTCGTTTGTCTGTTTACCCTTATGTGCACATTCCAGTCAAGAAAAAAGATGTTGTCCACTTTACATACTAAAGAACCATCGATGTTATGTGGAGATCGAATGTACCCTGTTCATGTGGAGCATTTCACCTTATTCTCACTTTTATAACATGCAGTGAATTTGTATCCACATAACCATTGCTGTTGTGTGGAGATCCAATGTACATCCCAGTCAAGAAAAAACTTGTATTTCACTATTGCAGATTCATAAGTGTAATTTTATTAAGTCAATTTGTTTTTCTAATTTATAATTATTATTTAATTTTTAGCAGATAATTTTTGTTGACAACGTTATGTTATTTCGTTGTTAACCAACAATTATTAGTATTATTTTATCATCAGTAAATTTCATATTACAATTTCATAAAAAAAAAAAATCATTCACTATGCTAATATTGAATTTTTCTTAAGAATCATACAAACTTTTCAAATCTTAAAATCTCATAAAATCCTTTGAAATCTTAAAGTTTATGTTACAAATCCATTCAAATCTTGATTTGAAATTCCTGATTATGAAAAGTCTTTTAAATAAAGTTTTTTAAAATTTCAAAAAATCAATACAATCACATAAAGTCTTTTAAAATCTTTAAGATCTTTTTTGCCAAAACAATCCTTCAAAATCTCAATTCAATATATCTTTCGAAATTGAATAAGTGTTTATCTCTAGAAAATGTAAAAAAAGAGGAGACATTTTGATGCTGTGACGTTCAAGGCCCGGCAAATACTTTCAACCGTCTTTTACGAAGAGGTAATATTATAAATTCACCATTCACGCACAAAGATTAAGTCTTCAAATTGGGTTTGAACAATAATAAAGAGCAAAGTTTTTATACAATTTTTAAAATATTTGCTTTGAAAATGGTGATACTCGAATTTGGCGTCATCATCTTAGTAATGGCTGACTTGTTCTAGATAAATCTATGCTACTTTGTTCTAGATAAATCTATCGGGAATTTGAATACATTATTAATAAGTTTTTATTACTGCTGCCTAAAAAGATTATACGTCAGATCAATGGAACAAGTATTACTCATTCTCATCACCTATTGCAACACCTTAGACCATAACTTCTCTTTATAATACGAAACTTTCTTCAATCTCACTACATTCCTCTTGCTCGTCATACTTTAAGAAGTATGCTTTATGTCGCCGTGAGCATAGATGATTGGTAGAGACATTATATTATATATGTATATGTTGTGTTTAAATTTTAAAGTCATCATTTATTCATTTTAAATATGAAATTTTAACCAGGAGGAGGAGACTGTTTGAAAAAAAAAAACTCCAATTACAAAAATTAATAATAATATTGTTGTGAGAAAGAATTTTTTTTCGCTTTTAATGTTGATAAAATTGATCCAGAGTTCCGATATATTACTAGACAAAGTATCATAGATTTATCTAGAACAAGTCAACCCAACTATTAGGCCATCAAAACCCTTGTTTTAGACCTCAAATTTTTAATTTTTTTAACTAGAATATATTTTGTGATTCACACTCCTTGACAACATTTAATATCGCATTAACATGTATGGGTGATATATTACGATTTTTTATAATTAACGTTTGTAGTTTCCTTCATTAATGTTAAGATTCACGCTCCTTTTTTTTCATTCTCTTCATCCCTTACTTACAATCTCACAATTATATCTTGCGATTTTCCACAATTAATGTTTATAGTTTGCATCTTTATTGTTGAGATTCACACTCTTTTTTTAAACGTATATATGCACTATCTTTCTCTTCGTCCTTTACTTAGAGTCTCACAATTATCTCTTGGTTTGACGGTACTATTGAAAAGAAATGTTAATTAAGTAAATGATCTCAACTGGTCAATAAGCTCTACCAAAGGACAAATTGTTCAAGTGGTCAGACTTAAGTTATCTCATGCCCAACCGAACTCTAGATTACCAAGGCCTCATTCTAATTGTAATCGGAGGGTTAACACCAAAAAAAGAAGAAGAAATGTTAAATGAACTCAATTGTGATAATTTAATAAACTTTTTTCATCTCAAAAAGCTTGAAAAATTAAATTTACATAAAATATTATTTTTAAAAAAGTTTAATTTTATAAAGACATCACCCTTACTGTTCACTTTAGACATCAAAATTGTTTGAGATGGACATCTAGAATTAAAACAAATAAAAATAATTTATTTATAATAAGTAAGCTAAGGACTAGTTTAAAATCAGTGTACCTCTTCCCTAGTTTAAAAACCAAATTGTCTAATTCGTATGTTATGAATCCAATTTAAGGAAAAATGGGGTGTTACACATCACTCTTATTTTTGTACTCCCTCCGTTTTTAAATATAAGTAAATTTTGACCTTTAGGTCCATTCAATTAATGATGTATGTAGTTTATAATATAGACCACACACATCATTAATTGAATGAATCTAAAAATCAAAATTTATTTATATTTAAAAATGGATGGAGTAGTACTTTGTTCACGGTAGATTTGATTATTGTTACGTCTATTTATTGACGATCCCTAGATAAAAGTAAACTAACTAAATCATTTGATCTAGTTTGTGGTTGGGGTCTTGTGACAGCCAACATTGCCATAAGTTCGTTAACTTGGTTTTCAATATTATGTGGAATCTTCCATCACTGAATTTGTCTGACCAACCTATTCTAAGTTAGGTCAACTATTTGCAAAGAAGGGATGACAACCGGATGGATGCAATGCTTATTGTAAAATCTGGTCAATAATACAAAAAAAAAGTACGCATATTGCTAACTCACATGGTGATTTCATCGAAATAATTACTCCATCTGTCCCTCAATAGATGACTTGTTTAACAATATATATTTTTGACTTGACATATTTTGGTCTTTTGTGGGATTTGACAAAAGAAAAACGTAGATGTGTTATACTAAGTTAACAAAATACATGTTTATTACTCTCTCCCCCTCTCTCTTTTGCGAGTCAGTTAAAACCCTAATTTCTTCTCCTTCATCTACCAAAGAGGGGTGGTTTAGGGTCAATTTTTGACCCCAAATCACCCCTCTAAATTGTTTTTCTCCTTCCCTTTTATTTAAATAAGTGATTTTCACATCGAATTAGGTTTTTCTTTCGTGATTTCGTCGTCTTAGTACGACGTTATTTTGTTTGTCGTCTTTGTGCGGTGTTGTTTGTCTTTTCCCTCTTGTTCAAGTGTTTGTTTGATTTAGATTGTCAGATCAGCTTCGATCTAGTGCAGATCCAACCAATGACTTTAGCGCCATCAACGATGCAGATCCAGAGGCATGACTATTCCGGAGATTTTAATATAGTCATATTTGTAGGCTTATGTACTTTGTCGTTTTATGCTATTAACATGAATGGTGTGAGTTTGTTCAAATATTCATCCTTTCTATTTTTAGCGAATTTTTATTGCATCGATGTACTCTATCAATTTGAATGAATGAATGTCGTTTGTTTTGTGTTAAAAAAAATACATGTTTATTAGACTTTTTAAATTGATATGAAATTTTTTAATAAGTCTAATATTTTCGTTGTATAATTACACATTAATCTCCATAAAATTACTCTATGTTCAAATTCAATTTTTTTTATCAAAACCATAAAATTAACAACAACTTATTATATTTCCTTATTATTTCTCTATGTTCAAATTCCTTTTTTATCTTTTTTCCTTTTCTAGTTTACTCTCTCTTAAAGGAAAAATAAAACATCCCTCTTTGAAACCGTCACTGACCCACTTTTTTTACGATGTTGTTTCTTTGACCTTATTAGGCTATCTCACTAAGTCACAATTACAAAGAGTCTCACACTTAAAAAAGAGATGTTAATGTGTCATGCGGAAGTTAAACATTTACGTTGGATGTAAGAGTAGATCTTAAACAACATATTAATGAGATGACTTATATACCTAATGTCTTAAGGTTTTTGATCAAAATATGGTGTCAATCTCATTTACGGAGATTCTCTTAGCCAAATATGATGATCTAACTCATTGTATACTCCCGCAGAACTCTGAATATTATGATGAATTGTTTCCTTAGCTTTTTTATGTCATATGTCTATTTTTTTATATTAAATAAAACATATATTTCAATTTTTTTATTTCAAATTATTTCACTCTTGGACTTTAGTGGAGAACAAAGCATGGGAAAACACCAATGTGTTATAAAGAGTTGACAAAATACATACTTATATAATTTTAAATTCTTCCACTTTTGGTCTTTGATAAATGAGTCACATATGTATGCAACAAATTAAAAAAAAGTACAAATTTTGATCTAACTACGTGGGAATGCAAATAAAGTAAATAATGGTCAAAGTTTCAAATTTAAAAGGCATGGAAATCCGCATCATTATTTGCTTTAAAACACATGTTGCCACATACATCTTTGCATTGAAACCATTTGATTGTCATTGATATTGCTATAAATACAATAATGTGAGGTTAATTGGAATTATATATCTCTTAAAAATGTTTGATTAGAAATTTGATATTGTAAAATTTACATTTATAGGTTAACATAGTGAATTAAAACACAATTGAATCTTGAGAGAAGACAAAATTTAGTTTCGTATAAAAATTGAGACCCAATTTAGTTGCTAAGAAAAAATAAAAGCAACTTTTAGTTTCAAAAACTAAATTTTAAAATTCAGTATCTATCTCGTTATACTTCTAAATATTTTTGTGAGGGCGTCAAATTATTATTTTTAATCAGATATAATTGTACTAATTTTTACCTATTATTTTCAATGACCTAATCATAATTTTTTTATTATTGTCAAGACATAATCTTCTCTTTAATTATTTTGATGAACTAATTTGGTTGTAGAATCCATTTACAGTATGAAGGTGAGCTAATTGACGTTGAAAGGTTTTTTTATTTAATACTTTATATGGTTAACAAATCTCTTTCCATGAAAATCAAAAGGTTCACACAAAAACAAAAAAAAAGTTACTCCACATCCACACCCTTCATTTTACCTTGATTTAATGAATTAAATTATATCTTTAACAACCTTTTTATCTTGATTTGTTCTATTCTTCTTCTCAACATTTTTTGTATTTTCTTATTATGTGTTTGTTTGACACTTCATTAACTGAAAATGAAGACAAAAACATCTGTACTAATTGAATAATAATAATAATAATAATAAATTAGTACAAATGCAGAAAAATGCATCCATCATCACCATGTCTAGTGACAATAGATGATCCAGTTTGATAGATCAATAACACACGAAAGACGAACAACCAAACTCCAAGATGGTTTTGGACCCACTGAAAAAATGAGTAGTGAGCATTTTTTAACAAATAGTGAGCATTTTTGAAAACCCAAAAATACAATATAAATGGTATAAAATCATTTTTAAAAACATATGAGTAAATAAAAAAACGTAATTTATTTCATACTACTCACAATTATTTTGACTTTTCCCATAAATAATTTGATCTTTTTTTTAAAGATAAATAATTTTATCTTAAATAATATTTATTGAGTACTATAAATTCAATCGTACCTTATATAAGTAAAAAAAAAACGTTTTTCTTTGACCCTTCTTATCACCGTTGTTTTTTTTAAAAAAATTCTTGTATAAATAGTATGAATTTTTTTTTGGAAAGAAATTTTATGAACTCAATCAATACTTTTTAATTTTTACACACCACCAAATCATTTCATATAGAAAAAATAAAAATGGTTTACTTTGACTCTTAAATGATGTTTCCTATATGAAATATAAACATTGATTCTACTAACTTTGTTTCCTTATTAAATCGCAATAGTTATCTTGCTCCATGATGTATTTGTTTTTTTTATCTTTTATTTGCACATCTTGTGCCTAGTTTAGATGCTATAAAAAAAATTATTTTTATTTTTTGATTTTATAGATAGAAAAAACCTTAAATTTCGACAAGTAATTTTTCAAATCACATGAAAAAACAAATATCATTTACTTCCAAAAAATTATAAGTATAATTCAACCTTCCCATAAAAAGAAAATTATAATTCAACTTCATTCAATAAATAAACAAATAAATAAACCACAACTTTTCTAAACGCAAGAAACTTTTCTAAACAAATATTTACACTATAAATTTAATTGAATAAACTGAACCTTTTTTTTTTTTTTACACTGAAATGGTTGACTTACAGTAAAAAAGATAAACTTGAGTGAATGATACAATACCATGAGTATGTTTTGATTTGGTGAAGATAATGTAATAACATTTCCTTAAAACCATAACTTTATGACACATTTTTTATAGGGCTAGAAACTGAGATTATGTGTCATGAGAAACCGTGATCATTGCATAATGGTTTATTGAAGCATTTGATACATACGATTGAGTCATAAGTGACACACCTTCATAATAAATAAAAATGATGTTAATTAGTTGAACTGTTAATTTTACCAAACAGTTCAATTAGTTTATCAGCTATAAGTCATCAACTATCAACTATCAGCTATAAACTATTAGTCATCAGCCATCAGCTATCAGTTATCATCTAACTTATAAGCTATCCATTATTTTTACCAAACAAAGCCATAGTCTTTCAGTGTATCGAAATTCTAAAATAGTCTTTGATTGTGTATTTTATTAGTCAAAATGGTCTTTGACGTTAAAATAGGGGCACATCATCAATATCGACATTAATTATTTTCATATATGGATTGATATGACAATTACTACTTATAAAGAACATATCCGGCAATATTAAAGAAACATTGTAATCTAAAAGATTATTTTAACTAACATAGTACACAATGAATAATTACAATGACTCCTTGTTACATATTCATAGATCAAATTACCTGTTATCCTCTTAGGGTCTGTTGGTTCGAGTGTTTTGGAGGGGAGGAGAGGGGAGGAAGATTTTTAATTTGAAGTGTTTGGTTCAATTTTTAGAAGAGGAGGGGAGGGGAAAGGAGGAGAGCAAATTTTATTGCATTACCAAAATTATCCTTAAATTAATTTAAAATCTCAATATTATTCTTATCACAATATTTATTATTATTAGGTTATACTATCTTTGAAACAACTTTTATTATTATTAGGTTATGAGTTACATTATCTTGTAACAACTTTTATTGTTATTATCTTGTAACAAATTTTATTATTAGTAGGTCATATTATCCTTGTAACAACTTTTATTCCATATTATTAACAATTTTTCCCAGTAACAACTTTTATTACTACTTGTAACCCATATTGCTAATCCGTTTTTCCATCATCGTGTTGTTATCGATTACATCGTTATTGTTTCGTTACTTTATTATCCTTATTTAATTCAGTTTAAGGGTAAAACGGTAAAATAATTTTAAAATCCCTCCCCTCTCCGTACGAACCCAAACACATTTTTAATTAAAATATCTTTCATCCCCTCCCCTCCATTAAAATCCCTACCCTTCCCTCCCTTCCCCTCCCCTCCTAATTTTCGAATCAAACGGACCTTAATATGTAAAAAAAAATGATATTTTGATGTTTATTTGAGAGAGCAAATGTATTGAGAAACACCGAGTAGACCAGCCTTTCGGTCAAAACTTGTTTGCCAAAACTGGCCAACATGTTGTTAGGCGATAAGTCTTTCACAGGTGGTCGGCCATTTGTACCCCTATCAATAATTACATAGTACGTTGTACAAATTAGGTTAAGCAACCATTTTATGCCCCCTAATAAGTATCAACTTGGTCCTCAATGATGAGAGTATCATTAAAATTATGTTTTTGTACATGGATTAGATTTTGGAGTAAATAAGTATCCTCTAATATAACCGACAAATCAAATTAATAATAGTTTATGAGTTTTACAAAATTTGTTTCATTGTGTAAAAATTAATTTTAGATTGATGAATAAAAAAAATAGTTTGATAGTATACAAACTAAACATTATCACATTAAATGAGATTGCCTCTATATAATGGGGATTGAGATTCGAACTCTGACCCATACGTATATAATGCAATATCTTACACGGGAGACTTTCCAATTCTTTTTTATTTGATCTATTATCTTTGCTATAAAATCTACAAGTTTTCTCTCTTCTCTTGCAATAAGTTCATATCTAACATAACAAAAAATATATATGTGACAATAAGGGGATACAATTTGTCGGCTCACTAAACAATAAGTTGTGATAAGACTTGTGAAACAAAATAATATTTTGCAACTTAAAAATTGAATTTTAACGATCAAAATTCAAAATGAAATAGGGCATTGTGAATGATAATATTCCACCTCATTCCAAATTGGGACCAGGGTCTATCGAAATCTCTGGGGTGGCATCAAGAGTCTTGCGAATTTGGATTCTTCAACTTTGAATCCTATCTCTATGTTTGGGTGACTTTAGGCCTAAAAAGGAGAGAGAAAATGTGGAATAAAAATGAAGAAATATGGAAGAAAAAGATGAAGAACGTCCTTTAAAAATAGAGGACCATTAGTGAGAGTCTTATCATGAAGCATCCACAAGTAAAAAAAAGAAGTTAGAAGCAAGTTTTATTTTGGTGGCGTTCGGGGTTTGAATCCCGAATCTTAAATATATTATTATGCATTGTCTCTACCAGTAAAGCTAAGTTCACGGGGACAAGTTAGAAGCAACTTAAATGGTCATAAAGCTTCTAGAACATTTGTATGCTTTATTCTAGAGAACATTCTATTCATCCATAGATATTTGTATTTACATATCAATTTTTCCTCACATAAAGTCTAATGAGTGTCATTATCATTATCAATGCTAACTACAAAAGGTCAACAAAAACCTAATAATCATGCTTAGTTTTTCTTCCCACAATAGTGGTGGAGGATGCAACAAACAAGCATTATAATTGGTCAAAATTGTCTGCTGAACAGTTCCACATTCCACTATCACCCACATGCATTTTCCTTCATAAAAACCACTAACATTATGAATTTTCACAAGGAAAACCAACCATGTATCTATTATACAAAATTGTTTTCTTAATAATTCTAAGCACTTCAAGTGCAAAATCAGAAGACCCTTTAGGGGAATTCTGCAATAAAAACACAAACATTAGCACTGGAGGAAAATTATCAACTAATATTGATAAATTAGTGTCTCAATTAGCCCTTCAAACTCCTTCCACTTTCTTTATTGCTACAACATATGGTAATAACAAAGAAAAAGTTTATGGCTTAGCTCAATGCAGGGGAGATATTAACAAACAAGATTGCTCCAATTGTATTCAAGATGCAACAAAACAAATCCGACAACGTTGTCCGAACCAAGCCGACGCAAGAATTTGGTATGATTATTGTTTTTTAAGGTATAGTAACAAGAGTTTCATTGGTGAAGTTGATACATCATTTGGTATATTTTATTTTAATGTTGAAAATGTAACTGATTCTGAAGTTTTTAACAAGAAACTTGGAAATTTAATGGATCAAATAAGAGGAGAAGCTGTTATGGTTAAAAATAAAGGACTTGGAAAGGGAAAAACTGTGTTGTCGCCATTTGTGACACTTTATGCATTGGTTCAATGTACTAGGGACCTTGATGAGATATCTTGTGCTCAGTGTTTGGCTATTGCAGTGAACAATTTTCAAACTTTTTGTAATAATCGTAAAGGTTGTAGAGTGTTGTATAGTTCTTGTTATGTTAGATATGAGCTATACCCTTTTTTCTTCCCTCTTGATTCAACCAAAACAAAACCTTCTAAAATAGGAAAGGTTATTGTTTATCCTTAATATGCCAAAATATTCTGTAATGCCAAAAATATAGCATTCTAAAATGTGGAATTTGTATTTGAAAAGAAGACTTTGTTGTCATAAAAAATAAGGGAGAAAAAAAAAGTTGAATAAAATGAGTTTGTTTCAATTGTATGCAATTATGTATTACTCAAACTATGCAGTTAGTTGAAAAGCTTGATATTTGTGTGATGTATGTTTTTTATGTCAAATTATGCATGTTAAGGAGAGACTTTGAGTACTTGTTCAAAAAAAGTTGAGACTTTGAGTGTATAAGTCAACAAAAAAAAAACAAGAATCCACAAATGAATTACAAACACAGGTATTATGTAATTACCACTTGCAGGGCATTTGTGAGGTTTAATTTCGTATAAATGTATAAGAGATGTATTTTTTTTCCAAAATCATGTTGGGTTGGGATTATGGGCCGTTTGTTTTAGTTCTTTTTAAATGATTTTTGTTTTAATTTTTTAAAGAAAACTTCAATTGAAAAATTGATTTAAACAGTTTATCATAAAAGTCATTTTAAGTATTTTATAATTTTTTTTACAACTTTTCTTGCATAATTAAATTTCAAATCAAAAACCTTAAAATAAATAGCTTTTCATAAAAATCATTTTTGAGATATATCTTGTCACGCCATTTTTCAGAGATCAAGGCTATTTGATGAGCGTTTGACTCACTATTTTATTTCACGACTGAACATTTAATTTTAAGAGAAAGGGGAAAAAAGTTCGAAACACCCCTTTGAAAAGATTTAGGGTTCGGGGGTTAGTTACATAAAGGGAAGGTGTCAGCACCCTTTATGTCTGTAGTACTCTACGGGAACCTCTTGGTTTTATTCAACGTTTTGTGCTATAACTTGCTTGCTTTTAAAAATGGTATTTAAAGTGGTAAGTGAAAAAGAGACCTACTTATCTACATTTTTTATTGATTTGGAAGGACGAGTGTCCTTTGCCTACGTACCCATGAGGGATCAAAACCTCATAGTTCGGGGTAAAAATTGACGTTTGATTTGTTTTTGTGTTTTTTATTAGTTTTGAAGAAAGTTTTGTAAGGAAAAGCCAAGTGGCAAAATAAATTTGGTTGTGTTTTTTATATTAAGGAAGATGACTTGATATATGATTAAGATTGATTGCAATTTTGATTTATGAAAGAATAAAAAATAAAGAGGTCACTTGATTTTGGGAATCAAGGTTTATTGTAAAAAATGT
>Ga0315914_1003674_pt1 | contig 23225 bp, 15 predicted proteins | sample MpolenodulesMG_FD_203920 | JGI IMG/M metagenome (GOLD analysis project Ga0315914, IMG submission 203920) | Medicago polymorpha root nodule microbial communities from Los Angeles, California, United States - elongated nodules | ecosystem: Host-associated > Plants > Roots > Nodule | place: USA...
TAAATACTTGATAATGCAATTGTTGTTAAAGTTGGTCAATGTAAATGGAGGTGTACTTTTACATTGTTGTTGGTGGATGTATATGTTGAAAGTTTTGCATTATTAGGTCTTTGCTTGTATGTCCATGCATCATAAATCATATTAAGTCATATGAGGAATGTAAAAGGAGGTGTACTTTTACATAGTTGAATCGTAAGAGGAGGTACACTCTTACATGAGATGTTCGGTTGGCATTTAGTTGTCGGAGATATGGTACCACATGCATATATGTATCGTATAGGTGCATATCATATTGGCATGAATCTTAAGTGATGCATGTGAATGATGGTTGTTGTTGGTAGGTGCGTTTGATGAATATATACTCGTGACATTATAATTGTTGTGTGTATATGTATATGAAAGTTAATTATTCCTGATGATTAATTGAGATTTAACTTGATTCAGTTATGTCAAATTGTTTATGTTGATTATGATTGATGTGAAGCTTACCCCCAGTGGTTCTGACCGCCTACCTATTTGTATGAATGGGTAAACGAAGTGCAGGAGTAGTTTGTTTTTGGCGAGTGCTTGGATAGCGGGAGCTAATCTCCGTTATCATTTCTTGGAGTCCTAGATTAGGACGTCGGTCTTTATGTTTGTTGGATTTATTTACTATTGAGATTTGACCCATATGTCGGGATTTAAAGATTTTATGTGATGATGTATATTGATCTCATGGCATGTATACTTGGAGACTTATAATTTTATATCCGCTGCGACTGTTGAGAATTATATATGCATGCTAACTTTTTATTATTTGTTGATGACGTGACGTCTATTTCTTGAATAAATGATTTATTCGCGTGTTTTATCGCTTTAATAGAAATAGGGTGTTACACATAAGCCGTTGTAAGACCATTCACAATGAAGCTCCCCTATTTGGGTGCTTAAGTGGGTCCCACATGTACACATCATTCATTTTATAATTTTTTAATGGAAATACTTAATAAAAACTCAACTCCTCCAACCCATCACCACAACAAAATTTATTATGAGGTCCCTCTAATAACTCTATATTATTACATTTCTAAAACACTAATTTAGTTCATTAGAAAATATTAAATGAAATTCACACAAAAAATGAAGAAAGAGAAGTTCCTTCTATAGACACATTTCTCTATAAGCACCAATAAATACCACTCCACAATGAGGGTGCCTATTTAGCTTGGTGCTAAATAGGTGAAACACTCACCATTGTGGATGGTATAAGGCACATGTAAGGCTTGGCTGTTATGGATTCGCGGGAGTTGTAACCGTCGCGTGAGATTCGCGAGAGTCGTGGATGGAGACGTTACTGTTTTGTTTGAACATGTCTTTGTTTGCTCGAAGCACCCCCTCGCGGGGAGGAGGTGTGTCGCGAGTAAATGGTCCAAATGTTAGATTTGGGGCAAGTTTGGCATTGGGTCTATAAGGATTTGCTCGGTCGAGAACAAACTTAAATGTCTGTTATTTAATTTGATACCTCCAAAATTAGTAGATTTAAAGGGAAAAGAATATTTGAACTCAAATGCCCGTTGTTTAATTTAATCTTAAATATGAAAATGATGTAAAATGTTATATTTTAGGCTTAAATGTAATTTTTACCCCTCAACTTTAATAAAAATGCAATTTTGGCCCCCTAATTTTGCATGTGTTGTTTTAGTCCCTCAAGTTTACTCCCTTTTTGATTTTAAATCCTCCTTACTAATATATGGTTGGATTTATTTGAAGTCTACAATAGTAACATACACCCTCCACACCTAATCATCTCACTCCCTTTCATCTCTTCCCTTCCCATCTCCATCTCCTTCTTTCCTCACCAATCAACAACCCCGCCAATCATTAAGAACGTCCATTTTATTTATAACTCAAGCTTTTTTATTACTCTATTTGTTGTTGTTTCTATTTCTTAGTATTGCTTTATAACTTAGTTTTCATTTTTGTTGTCTTTTATTATTTATTTTGGCTTAAGCACGTGATTCAACTAAAGATGCCAGGGTGGTGCCATTCTTCTCTTCCAAAGATTTATTTCATTATATGGCTTAAATTTGGAATTAGCCACATTCGCTGTAGCATTATTTCCACCAACCAAAATAGGTGCAGAAAATGGAATCAAGATCTCATCATCCTCTACATCTGAAAACAATCTCTTTGATCAACTTCTCACCGATTCATAAATCGCCTAATATCACCCAGGACCACCTAATTTTCATTCTACAAAATTGGATTTCAATCTCTATGAAAACACCCTCTAGGACGTTAACTACTTCACGTCCTTGTTGCTTGGAGTGGTGGTTAAAAGTGCATTTAAACCTATATTTTATTACAGCATTAAAATTTCTCCCCTCATCAAACAATTTTAAAATATATCTCATCAATTTCTCTCATGAACCAAATAGACCTTAAGTGAAAAGGTGAACCCAAGGTCATTCGAAGGGAGTGGCAAGTGAGGCATCCGCTTTGAATCTTACTTTTATTAGGTTTCAAATTTATTAATTTAATTTAATTTATATTTTGAAGTCAAATATAGAAATATAATTTTCAAAATTGTGCATTCAATATCTTGAAAATTTTGAAATTTATTTTTTCAATTCGAAACTTATGTTTTAATACCATTTTTAGATCTCTAACTTATACCCTTATGCCACAAGTTAACATGACCCTAATTATTTTAAGTCACAAAGTAAAAAATTTACTCTTTAATTTGGAAACTAATTGTTTAATTAAAAACGTAATAAATCTCATGAATTTTTAATATTCAATACTCTGTTGGAATTAATCTTCAAAACTAGCATTTATTTTTGAAAAAACTAAAGAAATTAAATTATGTTAAGACCACAAAAAGCTCCTCTAGCATAAGATGTGTCATAACATCTTAACAATCCAAAAAGTTTACATTACAAGAAACCGTAGTCGCAATGATGAAAAGAAATTACAACAGAGCTTTTAAGCAAAACAATAGATTCTGCTTCCAAAACAGATAATCAAAATCAAATAATACATATACGATTTTAACTACCAACAAATCTGAAGCTTAACATTTTCACTAAAAGCATGAATATCATGAGTCTTCTGTTGAAAAATTCTTTCATTTCTTTCCTTCTAAATGACGCAAGGAATTGCAATTCAAATAACATTGAAAGCGAGACAAGAATTTTTAGAAAACCCCCTAAGCCGCCAAACTGAAAAAGATGATCCTAAATGTTTCCATGTAGAATTGTTGAAATACCTAGCTAACCTGAGATCCCTAGCCAAAGAGAACCAAATACCTTGCAATTTATAAAAAGATTGTCTCTATCTACCGCATAACCACAATCAGTAGAGCAAATATTGTCGGATAATGCCAAGATTTGACGTCTTACCAAGGGATCCTTAAGAGGTAAGCTATTCAACTTTAATCTCTAAACAAAAATATTGAATTTAAGCATAACCATTTTTAGCCACAACACATGTTTAAAACCAACATTAAAATCAAAATCTGCAAAAGTCATGTTCTCATAAGCACTTTTAACGGTATACCATTTGGATGAATGAAGATTCCACACCCACCGATCCGTCATTTCCACCTGCAAAATAACAATAGCTAACCTATTCACACTCTCCCTCAACAACTCCTCCTCCTACCACCAGGGGCGGAGCCATGAATTAAAATTTGGGGGGACCAAATCCAATAATTTAGTAAAAATAAATAAATTTTTAGTGTCAATATACACACAATTTAAGAATTTTTAAGTAAAAGAAATGAGTGAAATTGTTTTATCATAAACCATCTTTCAACTTAAATCTTTAAGTTAAATTTAGTGGAAAAACAATATTATACATAAACTTCAACTTAATAAACAGTGCAAGAAAATATATTAAGTCAAAAAGGAAAGGAAAAACTTCAAAAATGCTAAGAAATGGGTCTAATCTCTTGTTTGGACAACATGTATACTATACTAGTTGATAAATATGTATATCATGCTTGATAGTATAATAATAGTAAAAAAATATGAAAATGTCGGGGGACCGTGGCACCCCACGGTCCCCCTAATGGCTCTGCCACTGCCTACCACGCAAATAGGCTCCTATGCCACCTCTAAGCCTCTTGGATTCACCCCAACCCATCACCTTCGCATCTGCAACAGTAACTAGTTTATTCTCCACCAACTCAAAAAGTCTACGATAACTGACCTCTGACGGAACCCCCATCAGGTTTCCCTTCCATTCCCAACATCTCGAGCAATATTGTTAACTAACCACCCTTCATTCACCAAACCAAACCCGTCCTAATTTTCAGCAAATTATCCCACCACACCGACCCTCCATTCCCACCAAAACACAACCTTCCACCTTCCTCACTATACCGCGCAACCAACACTAGCATTAAGACGAACAATAACATGTCACATCTGTCTTTTCTCTATTATTAGCTTTACAAGTAACAATAAAGTGGTAAAAATAACTAAGTGAAGTGTGAATTAAAGAAAAATGTTACGCTAAAACACAATTTTTTTACGTAAGGTAAAAATAAGGTTTGCTACGGCGTTTAATGTTGTTTTTAGTGGCCTTCTCACTTTAAGGTTTATGAGATAAATAATTATTTTTGTCTAACGCGTAATGTTGATAGTCTCTCAATGTTTAAGAATATTTAAACATAATGCATATTTAAAGACTATTTTAAAATTTCGACACATTAAAAAATTATTGTATTTATTTGTTAGATATTCAAAGACAAAAATAATTATTTATCCTACCGGTTTAATTACACTCGCGGTTGGATGGTGACAGATGAGATATACATTTCTAGTACAAAACTGAGTTTGGCTTCAATGCTTCATCATACTACTTGTTGGACACGGTCACATATAATGCATCATCATCATCATCTCTATATTATTATCAATTATTATCATGGGTTAATAGTGTTTTACTCCCTGTAATATATGTCATTTTCGGGTTTATTTTCTATAAAATATATTTTTTTATTTATCCCTGTAAAATAATTTTTTTTCAGAATACCCCCTAATAGGCCATACAAAAACGAATTTTTATATATTTTTTTTCAGAAATTTTGGTTTTTGTATGACCTATTAGAGGGGTTTTCTGGAAAAAAAAATTAGTTTACAGGGAGTAAATCAAAAAAAATATTTTACAAGAGGTAAACCTGGAAATGACCTATATTATAGGGATAAAACATAATTAACTTTATTATCAATAAATATCATCATTGCCATATTCTGAAGACCGACACTTTTGAAATTATTGACCCCTCATTATCATTTATCACCACAAAATAATAGAAGAACTAAAAAGCCATTAAAAACGGGCAGCAATATTGCTTCTTTTTTTTTTTTTTTGAGGGGGCAGCAATATTGCTATTACCAAAATTTAAAAATTCTCAATGCTCACTCGTTATTTTTGTTTATTTATCAAAATTGAATATTAGTAATTTTTTTACGCCACATACACCAGTTTATAGTTATTGAATTTTTTTTGACGTTATTGATGAAAAAAAATTTTTGTCAAGAGTCGTAGATAAATATTGGTAAGAAGAGAAGTCATAAATAAATTAAAAAAAATAGAAAGAAAAGTATATATGTAATTACAGTAATTACACAAGTAAAAGTGGCGGTTGAAATTACAATATATGTAATTAAAGTAATTGAGTTTTTTTTTTCAAATAAAAATATGCACATTTGTTAACATATATGTTTAAATTATATATTTATAAACAGATAAATTTGTTTTATATTAATCTTAAATTTTACAGAAAAGAGTTTTAGTAATCCGAAATTTAGGTGTTAATCGAAGTCATATTTAAGTGATTAACCCACTTGAGTGGAATAGTTATTATAGAATAGAATAATAATAAGGTTGTTGTGTGGCTTTGGATTGTTGTGGGAATTCGGTGGTGGTTTATTTGGGTGTGAGTGTGGGTGGAGTGGAGTGGAGCTTTCTCTGCTTTGCTTTGCTTTGGTAAAGAAGAAGAAGAATATAGTCTCTCACTCTTGTTTCTTTTCTGGGTAGAGGATGATGGTTTTATTGACTTGCATTATTATTGTTCTTGTTTTGAATGGTGCCACTGCTGCCACAGATCCAACTGATGGTTAGTTACTTTTACTTCCCATTTTAGGATTATTACCTAATTCCCTTACAATTAATTAATTAATTACTATCTATTTCTTCAAATATATATGTTTGTTAAATGGATGAATGAATGAATGATGCATGCAGTTGCCTCTGTAAATGCTATATTTCAAAGCGTAAATTCAGCACCTCAACTTGGTTGGCCTGCTACTGCTAACGGTGATGATCCATGTGGTCAGTCTTGGAAAGGCATTACTTGTTCAGACAACCGTGTTACTCAAATGTATGTAATGTTATTTATCCAATCTTGCTTTGCTTTGCTTTCTCATCATTAATAATTAATATTCTTTGTTACTCATCAGTAATTTATCCAATCTTGCTCTTACTGGAACATTGCCTTATGGATTACAGGGCTTCACATCTCTCACCATTCTGTAAGATTTCATTTATTATTATTATTATTATTATTAATTCATTCACCAAAATCTATCATCTTTAATTTCTTACCATTTTATTGCAGAGACATGAGTAACAATAATCTTGTTGGTACTATACCATACCAACTTCCTCCAAATCTACACCGCTTGTATGTCTTCTATCTCTCACTCTTCACTTCATTTTAACTTTCATATTATTTATTCTTTTTAACAATCTTCATTCTTTCTATGCAGAAATTTTGCTCATAATAACTTCACTGGCCCACTCCCTTACTCTATTTCTAACCTCACCTCTCTCACAGACCTGTATGTTATTATCTTCTTTCAAACTTATTCTACTTGTTCCTATCAAACATTTTAATTATCTTCTTTTTGAGAATGTATGTAGGAATCTCAATCACAATCAGCTCCAGCAAGCACTCAATGTCAACTTTCATAATTTGTCTACTCTCTCCAAATTGTGAGATTTCTTTTGATCATGTTCACTTTTCAGCTTCAATATATGATTTAAACTATTTTTCTTTTGTTTTTCGTTGCATGTGAAGACGTTTATATAAACAGCATACAGCACTATATCACGTGCCATATGGTTTTTGTAGTTTCATATCTACATGCTCTTTGTTTTCAACTGGAAATGTTTTTGGATTTTGATAATAATTCAGGGCTGATTGAGTTGAAATATTTTTCTCGTTGCAGAGACCTCTCTTTCAATTCTTTGACTGGTGACCTCCCTCAGACTATGAGCTCACTAACAGGCATAACCACCATGTAGATATCCTAATTTTTTATGTTTTGTGCTAATATTTTACATGTTATTGATTTCATTCTAAGTTTGCATGTTTACATTTGTGTAGGTATCTGCAAAACAACCAATTTACAGGCGCTATTGATATTCTTGCTGATCTGCCTCTGAATAGTCTGTGCGTCTCTATTGTATCATTTATTATTATTCGTTGCAATATTTCCATAAGAAACCACTTGTGTTTATTTTCTCAAATTCTTCTCAGGAATGTAGAAAACAATAATTTCACTGGATGGATACCGGAGCAGTTGAAAAACATAGACCTTCAGTAAGTCTTGCCATAATTTGCAATTTGGTAACTACGGATCTATTTTTGGCCATTAGTTTCTATAAGACCTAAAAATGGGATAAATTTATTCACAGGACGGGTGGTAATGAATGGAGCTCAGGACCTGCACCACCACCTCCTCCTGGGACACCTCCAGTACCTAAAAGCAACCAACACCACAAATCTGGTGGTGGAAGAAGTACCACTGGACAAGATGTCAACAGTGACACAAGCAATGAAGGCAAAAAATCTGGAATAGGAGGTGGTGGCATAGCTGGAATTGTGATCTCCGTCATTGTTGTTGGGGCAATTGTAGCATTCTTTCTGGTGAAGAGAAAATCCAAGAAGTCATCTTCCGATTTAGAAAAACTGGGGAATCAGTCTACCATTCCTCTTCCTTCAAATGAAGTGCCTGGTATGCATCTTGCATACAATTTACAGACATTTTTTATTATTTTTCATGATGAGGTCATCCTTATTCCATGTTGCTCAGTAAGAGCATTTTCCATTTTTTGTTCTATTAGATTTTCACTTCATAAGTTAGTTATATTTTCAGAAACCACCTACTCTATTGATTGTTACACAATTCTGCTTTTTGATAAATGAGGTCTACAATTCCATCTATCATTTAGGTGGATGATACACCCTTAGCCTGAGCGTATTGTAGGAGGAAAACCTGGCTTGAACTTGAATATGCCTTGGAATGTGGGTTGCCCACTTATATCCACAAGAAGGAAACAGGCTAGGCAGTTGGCAGGCTAGCCTAGGAGTAGGAGTGCTGCTGAGGGAAGAGAATGAATAGGGATCTGTGGCAGAATGTGGGGTATTTTTAGGTATTCAGTGGGTGCGTACAAGAGTTAGGAAATACTTGAGTGCAATTTGGCAGTTCCTGGGTGTTGGGGAGTCCATTGTTTTCTTTTCTGGTCCTTTTCTTTCATGTTATGTAATTGTTTTTAGTTTTCCATGTTTTCAGAGGTCTTCCTTTGCATTCAGGAGCTAGTCTCCTAATACATGTATATCTATATTTTTCACATCCTATCAGTGGATAATTTGTTCTATAAGCCAAGACGCTATTAATTATTTTAATACTATTTTATTGGAAGAATTCATGCTTCATAATTGACGACACCATGCTGTCTTTTTTATTTGCTACTTATATGTAACCGGTCCGTCCTTTTCTCATTATAAATCTGCATAACCAAATTAATGCCTTCAGTACAACTTTCAAAAGTTAAGTTCTGTGTTTCAACTTTTTTATCCAAATTAACATATTTTAGTGTCACAATGCAGAAGTTACATCTGTGCAGACTTCTCCTGCATTTGGCTTGAAGAAGTTTGACACTTCTGCCTCAATAAATCTCAAACCCCCACCTATCGATCGTCATAAATCATTTGATGACAATGAATTCTCAAAAAAGCCCACTATTGTCAAGAAGACTATAACAGCTCCTCCAGATTTGCAATCATATTCTATAGCCGATCTTCAAATTACTACTGGCAGCTTCAGTGTGGATCATCTCGTTGGTGAGGGGTCTTTTGGGCGTGTGTACCATGCTCAATTTGATGATGGAAAGGTATTTCTTGGCCCTTAGTCATGCAATTCCACTCTACTTGATTCCAATAGCAAAGAATTGTGTCATGGTACTATGCAATTTTCCCTGAAAAGGCATAGTATCAATAAACGAGCATGTAAATGTAGATGCACGCATTCTTCATACAAATAAGGCTCTTTATTTTAGTATCTTTCTAGTCTCTTGATCCCCAGGAAAAAAAAAAAGCAAACAATCATGGAAACCCATGCGAACATAGATATAGCTAATATTATCCCAACAGATACAATGAATTCTAATACTGTGGACAAGCCTTGAATCAATGCATGTGCTTAAAAGTTATTAATGGTTTTTTGTTTTTTAAAATGTAGGTTCTTGCAGTGAAGAAAATAGATTCATCTGTCCTTCCCAATGATTTTTCAGAAGATTTTATAGAAACAGTGTCAAACATCTCCCGTTTACATCATCCAAATGTAACTGAGCTTGTAGGTTATTGCTCGGAGCATGGACAACACCTCTTAGTTTACGAGTTTCATAAAAATGGATCACTGCATGACTACCTTCATGTGTCAGATGAATACAGTAAACCATTGATATGGAATTCCCGTGTCAAGATAGCTTTGGGGACTGCACGTGCTTTAGAGTAAGTTTTGCACTAATGGGATTAGAAGATCCCATCTTTGGGGAATCTTTTCATCACTGCATAATTAATTATTTTAAGGGTCATGCTAACTTGTGCCCTTAGGGAACATGTTAAGGATTCCATAAATGGTAAATATTTATTACAAAACATTAATTTTCAATCTCTAGAAAAATAAATTGTCACAATTTCCTATACAAAATTTCCAGTGTTAGTTCCTTAACATGTGCCCTAAGGGCGGGCACAAGTTAGCATTTCCCTTATTTTAATCTTGTAAATCCAGTTTTCCCATTGATTTATTAACTCATTCCCATCTCTCATCCTGCTTTATTGATTTCATTTAGCATCTTACCTAACTTACATATGCTGACTTCTATGGTTTTACTGATTTTAAATCAAGGTCTCCTTTGAAACTTGCTCTTGTTTTCCAGTTAAAAAATGAATGGATTGTTACTATATCTAAGGTTCAAATTTGAAAATGTAAAAGCAGGAAGATTAGTTTGGACTATAAAATATGAAATTTAGCCCCTACCACCATGAAAAATGTTGCTTCACTAAATAGTTTGGACTATAAAATATGAAATTTAGCCACTACCACCTTGAAAAATGTCGCTTCACTAAATAAATCAATGTATTTTAATTACAACTGGAGTTTTCAATTGATTTTTTATATGTGGCAACATATGATTTATGTTTTGCTAGAGATCTGGGACTCAGGACCAAACTTTATGCACAATTTTTGTTCCAGGTACTTGCATGAAGTTTGTTCTCTATCAGTTGTGCATAAGAATATTAAGTCAGCCAATATACTACTTGATGCAGAGCTTAATCCTCATCTTTCAGACTGTGGATTGGCAAGCTATATTCCAAATGCAGAGCAGGTGATTTTAGAATTTATGGAACTGTATGTTGTCAATAATGGTTTTACTCTGTTTGCTGTTAGTGTTTACTTACTTTTAGGCTTTGTTAATCATATCAATTGGTCAATTTCAAATGTTGAGTTGTGCCTAATTTTCAAAAAACCCCAACTAGGAATTGAATCAGGTTCAGTGAAGCCATTGGTTCATGGTTTATTGAATCAAATGTAGTTTATGTATGGTCAAACCAGTAACAATTTTTTTTTGAAGAAGTTAAACTACTAATAATTAAATGCATATTTTTAATAATATATATTATTTCAATTAATAAACAAACGTAAATTAACAAACAAATTAATATAGATGATTTGATGGATAATATTATATGATTTATAAGATGAAAAATTAATAACAATCCACTAAATAATAGCCCTCTATAAGTCAGCCTTATACATGTTCATTTTTTTTTACTCAAAGTTTCATATTTAATAAAAAAATTGAAACTATTTTTTAGCACTAGTTTCTTTTAGTGATTTCGATCTGGTTACCATCATCTTCTATGCTTTTAAATCTTTTGGTTTTTTGGATTCTTTAATCTCTACAAATGACTTGACTGGTTCAACCTAACTGTCCAACTTTTTTATTTTGGCATTGGTTATAATATTAATTCAGTAAACAAATATTTGGGTTGAGCATCTAATGTTTTATGTATAGCAACTCGCCCTAGTTGCTTTCTCAAGTTATGAGTAGCTTAGACAAGCTTAGAGATATAAATATAGGCTTAAACGCACTTTTGACCCCCTATGTTTGCCACCGTAGCAATTTTGGCCCCCTAACAAAAACAATGCAATTTTGACCCCCTAATTTTCCCAACTATGCTGAGAAGCCGCCATGTGTCCCAAAAAAGGGGCCATAATCGCAACTTTTTTGTAAAGATAAGGGGCCAAAAGAGCATATTTCCCTAAACATGGCAAAATGTGAAAGCTTAGACAAACTTTTTTTGAGTCTTGATGTGAAAGCGGGTAATTTTTGTATTATGAATGCAGTTACACTTGCTTCTAGATTGCGTTGGTTAAGCTATTTGCAATGAATAATAAAAGTGCGCTAGTTGGGTTAATTGTTGGGAAAAGTCGTTTTATTAGCTATTTTTAAAATCTAACAAGGTAAAATGTGTAGTACCCTAGGATTCTATTAATTTACCGATGAAAAAAAAATCTGCATTCCAGAAATTCCGTTGTATGTATATTATAATTGTTTTGCACTTTAGTGGGATGTTGATCATGCTCTTTACCCAGTGACATTAAGTTTGGTGAATTGTTGAATTAATAATTTTGTTATGCTCAGATACTAAACCATAATGTTGGATCTGGATATGATGCACCCGAAGTTGCGTTGTCTGGTCAGTATACCTTTAAAAGTGATATCTACAGCTTTGGGGTTGTCATGTTGGAGCTTCTGAGTGGACGCAGACCATTTGATAGGTAACAACTGAAATACCGATCCTGCCCAATTTGAAGTTACAAATAGTATAATATTGTGGGTGCTGATTGTTAATACATTTTGTAACAGCTCAAGGGCAAGACAAGAGCAGTCTTTGGTTCGATGGGCAACACCCCAGCTTCATGACATTGATGCATTGGCTAAAATGGTTGATCCTACGCTGAAAGGGTTATATCCTGTTAAATCTCTATCACGTTTTGCTGATGTTATTGCTCTTTGCGTACAGGTATTGTGATGAAAAAAGAATATGAGTGTGTGTGTGTGTCGATAGAAAATATATGCTTGTGTTAATGAATTCCAATTTGTATATTTTTTTTGGCAGCCGGAGCCTGAATTTCGACCACAAATGTCAGAGGTGGTTCAAGCACTGGTACGATTAGTGCAGCGAGCTAACATGAGCAGACGGACATTCACATTTGGAAGTGATCATGGAGGATCCCTGCGAGGAAGTGATGAGTCAGCTATACGAGATATCTAATTTTGTGTTGCTACAATTACAATGTCCTCAAAAGCTAATGTTGTACTAATCACATTTTTTCCCTGTTTTTCTAACCCCTCAAATACGTCTTTCTAAGTTAGATTGGTTGCACATTTTTCTAACCAAGTTAAGACAGACAATGGGTGTTGCATGATATTTGAGTTACCATTTTCTTTTTGTGATATAGAGTAAATTATTTAAGGAACTGGTTGCAAAGTTGAAACTCAGTTTAGGTTGATGTTAGTTTTTTCACCAATCTACTGTAATGAAAAGAAGGAACAAGATTGACGCTCTATTGGGTGATGATGAGACTTGCATTTGTTTATGATGATGATGATGATGCTCTTTAAGATCGTGTTTCTAACAATTTATTTCAAAAAACAAACATTACCCGTTTTTATTTATTATAATTAAAAAATCGATTCACCATCAAAATTACAATATTACCCCTGTCAAAATTATTTATCATAAATATTTATACAGAAATATATAAATCTTTAACAAATAAAATAGTGACATCATTATCATTAAGAAAAATTAGAGAGTACAAAAAATATGTCATCATATATCAATCTATAAATATTACCATAAATCAGAGATTACCATACATGTGTCTATGAATGTTATTAAACAATAATTCAAAATTTAGAGTCGTCTCATTCTATATTTTTTTCACAAAATTCGTAGCAAAGAAACTCCTTTCAACAATTATAGTCGTCTAATACAATAGTAATGTTTGAGAAATTTTTGTCCTCGTTTTTAGTAATTCTAACATTAAAACTAAATAATATAACGTCCTTAAAAAAAGTAAATATAACGTTGGATAAAAAATGTTTTATAGTTTCCAAAAGTTTTCTTTAGAGATCACTCCTTTCATCTAAATTAGAAAAGTGTTCAAAAGATCGAATTTCCAATTTTTCTAGTAATTTCTAGTATATTTCATCATAAGCAATTTAAGAATAAATTCAAGTTGAGACTTGGATTTGTAAATCCAATTTGAGAATAAATCCACGGACTACCTTAATTTTCTTTTGAATAAAGATAGGTAGACACCCTTAAGGTGTACACCCTTTTGTAACACTCTCAAAAATTTCAGTTAACCAAATATATGGTCTGTGTGACCACATTTTTGTCAGTTGTGTGACTACTATTTTTCCAGCATTTAAAAGCTGAAAAATGCGGTCACGCAACTAAAATGTGCGTGATCACTATTTTTCCTCTTAGTTAACCAAATAAATAATGGTCACACAACTAAATAAATATGGTCACACATACCATATATTTGGTTAACTTAAATTTTTCAAAGTGGTACAAAGGGTTGTACACATTAGAGGTGTCTACTATCAGTGCTCTTTTCATTTTATCCTTTTGGGAGCATTTTCTTTTTGTTTTAATGAAAAATCAATCATTTATTTTTTTAAAGTTAAAACTTAAATGTGAATGTTTTGTTCCTCGTAAACTGTGATAACTCTAATCCACTTTTTATAAATGCAGTAGAAAGTACTAGCATGAGTTATATTATATCATCACTTTACTAATATAAGTAAAACTTTGCATTTCAGATTCATTCAATTTATAACGTATATGTGGTCTTTAGACCACGTAAATCATTTAATAAATGAATCTAAAATATTATTTTTGCTTATAGTAGTGATCGAAGGGTGTACAATTTTAACAGATTTAAAATTAAATTACAAATATGACATTGCTTTATCTCTAGTGTATTAGTTTGGTTACGTGGGGTCAACATAATATTTAAAGTAGGGTCAAGATGGAAAATCATGTTATAATTAGATAAAATAGAAACCAAAGAGTGGGGTCAGTTGACCCTAATAGACTTCACCTGCGTCCGTGCATGTTACCCTTGATATATGGTTTTTTTAACAATTTTTCTCAAAAATCTTTACACGTTTTTATTTATTATAAAAACGAAAAATAGTGTCCTGCAAACAAGTGTTCTAAGAACATTATTTAAGGAATACACTAGATTATTTATCTTAGAAATACAAGTTAAAATTGTCGTAAAGTAATAATTACATCACTTTCTACGTAAATGTTACTCTTTAATTGCTTAAGCAATGCTTCAAGCGAACTGCTTAGCATTTTTTTTCTAAAAAAAGACAAATTGTCACTTTATTATTTTTACATTATTTTCTTCAAAAATACAATTCATACACGAGACAAATGAGACAAATGTTTGTCAAGAATATCATGTAAACATTCTTGTTAATGATAAAGGGAACAACTATAGTTTGTGAAATTTGTTGTGGTTTTCTTCACTACAATGCGCAGTGAACCTTCCAGTTTATAGTTAATTTTTCATCTTCCTCGAAAAGGTAGCAAAACATGAGTCTTAAAACCTCAGAGCAGAGACACCAATATGTCAACCCATGCATGGTAAGTCTTCGTAAACCTTTTTGAACTATGAGGTTGAGATCCACCAACTACAGACCAAGTGGCCTCGCCTCTGCCGCAACTGGATAACGCCACACTTTTTTTGAGAGTTTTGTAAACCTTTTTGAACTTGAGTCTGAGGTGGAGGGCATCCCCCATGGTTCCTTTTTGTTTGGCCCGCCATTGTTTCTCCAATTCTAATGAACTCTTGGAACCAACATAATATTATATTCCTGAAGTGGATTAGTAATCCATTGTTGTTTCCAACTATAACTAACAACTTGTCTAGGTGTCGTCAAACCCATTAAGATGTGCAAAAGCCTTGCACATCTTTTTCATATAATAAACACTCTATTCCATCTCCTAATTCCTGTGTTTCTATCATTATCCCTCGAAAATATGAAACTGCATTTCTGTGTATGGCCCACGGGTAGTAGTTAATTAACATGAAATGCGTAATTTTCTAAATTCTTAGAAATATTATCTTAAAAATCAGCTTGTAATATGAAAAAATTGAAAACACTCGCCCACCCAGTGCCTTTCGCTTTATTATCCGACCACCACTTGCTACAAAACTACCAACATAATAGAAGATAATATTAATTTATAGTTTAATGTAACAACATCAACTGAAGTAGATGATCCTATAAACTAATATAGATACATTCTCTCTTTAGCTAAAGCTATTTTGGTCTCCATATGTCTACCTAGACAATTGGTGGCTGGTCAGCTAATGATTTGGAGGAGTGCATTGCAATGATCACACTGTTGAAGAAAGACATTTATGGTGATCTATATAACACGCAGCAAACAGTTTTGTACTATGTTTGAAAATTGGGCTAAGCTTTACACATTTTACTGATTTTCTTCACTCACTTCAACAAGCCTTCCGCGAACCCACTTTTTAGTTGCAATAGGGGAACTAGATAGTGTTTCATCTTCAAGGGACTGAATTCCCATCACAGTTGGAGAATGATCTGTTTCGTCTTCGCTGCTCTCATCCTGTTCTGTTTCCCTTTGCTGATTTGATGGGCTATCTTGGTTTATCCGGCTATTCAAACTGAAAGGTAAAGAAGCACATCCATTGGTTAGGTGAAGTTCTGGAACGCCATTAACCGGTCTCTCCAGGGAAAGTTCACCAAAATCTTCAGAGAACTTGTAGAAGCTTGATGACAATGCTGTGTGTCCATTTACTTGGGCCATTTCTGAATGGTTTCGAACTTCAAATGCTGATTCGTTTTCCTGATTGACCTCGCTCAAACTAACCGAAGGGACACTACAGTCATCTATCTTTTGTGTATCAATGGATTCAAGTGATTGAATAGCTTCAGCTATAAGCTTTCTGGTTTCTATTAGAGAAGACTGAGCAATGGGACTCTTTGCCGCAGCAACCTCCAGTGCCTTGGCCGCTTTCTCAGCTTCAGCAATCAATAGTCTGAGCATATAACATTATTTCATGAAAATATATACAGGATAATAGTTACTGTTGGAATCAAATAAAGCTAAACCTGTAATTTTATGATTTAATCTCGAAAGCAAAACAGAAGTAACCAATGTTCATCGCATCCACCATGATCATAAAAAACCAAAGAGGTTCTTAACATTTTCTTAGGATTTTATATGCTTCAAAAGAAGTTAAATCAGAAATACTAAATTTCAATTTTCGGTATAAGTACAGAAATATCCAAAAGAAATCCATTAAAATAAGTATTAAAATGGGTCTACCTTGCTTGTTGTATGGCTTGAGTTTGTCTGGTATCCACGGAAGCTCTTTGTGCTCTGATGTTCTTTATCATCTCAAGCTTGGAATTCACCAAAGGATCCTTATAGGCAGGGGATTTTCTTTTTCTCAGCTGGATCGGCTTAACAATTTTGGAGGCACTCTTAATAACAATGCTAGTATCAGAATATCTTTTTGTAATGGGTTTCCTCTTCTTGGTGGGTTGTGCACTATAACTGGGCCTTGTTCTAGGCTTCCTTTCAGTAGAATGATGGTACTTGGCAATTGCAGAGCAGACTCTTTCACGGTAATCCTGATTTAAAAGAAAAATATGTTGGTCCTGAAGAGAGAAAAATACCAAAAAGGGGGAAACAACCCTAAATAAAATCCTACAGAAAAGAAACTTGCAAGTCTGTTTTAATTCTCAACACAAGTACTTTGACAACTTTTTCCGGGTACAACACTTTGGCAAAACTTATCTAGACCATTTGGTGTAACGTGTAACATGCAAGATTGCAAATCAAAGTCCACAGACAAGGATGGAAACACATGCATATCAACATCCATTTTCTATATAGGGCAACAATGACTATTCTGATATTCATTAGGTAACAACATCTCCATCTAAAACATGTAATGTATAGTTCAGACCTTTGTCTATTCTGACCGCACTTCATCCTCCCCCTCCAACCTTTGTATAAACTATAAACGAGATGAGTGCTAGGAACTCTCTTATAAAAGAATTTACACCTCGGGCCTTTGACCCAACTTTTTAATTATACTAGGCATTTATTGGAGGGCAGTTTATTAAAGAAATTATATTAGGCACTTATTGGAGAGCAGTTTATGAAAGAATATCAACATAGAAAGGTTTTACAGCCAAAACAAAAGTTAATATAATATTTCTAATAGTAAAAAGACACCTCTATTATAATTGATCTATGTAGCTTACAAAAATCTGTTATGAGATTCGGCTCAACAAAACATCAGGGCCAGTTTTTAATTTGCAAATACATTTTCTATTTCAATTTCCTGTTTTCGTTCGCAATTACAAGAATCTGTATAGGTAGTAAAAACATGAAGAACAAAAATTTGTTGTTTTCACCATTCTTTTACAAAACTGGAAAACAGGAATAATAAGAAAACATCAATACTTATGTCATTGTTGGTGCAAGAAGAAATAAAAGCAGAAAACAATTTTGAAACCAAATGCGTCCTTTAGAAGCAAGAGAATCCAGTTACCTGAAACTGCATGTGTTTCTAGTTAATCATGGGAGGGACAATGTTGAGTGTTCAAAACATCAAAGTTATTTTAAAAAAAATGTTAACTTCTTTAAAGTCAATGACAGACAACTAATTTATGAGACTGTAATAGCATGCTGACTGAGCAAAAGATCTACCAAAAACTCAAGAAACATATACACTTACGGGATCAGCCCATTTTGCAGCAATAGCTTCTGCAATTTTCCTTCTCTGTTCAGGGGACTTGGGTGCTCTGTTGCTAACTGGTGCCCTCACCATTTGTTTCCTTTCTTCAACACTCGCCAGCCACTCCTGCTTAAGCTGTTCATCCAAGGTTTCATAGGAATTCCATTGCAGCTCTTCCTGACCAACAAAGCCTTGCCTAGATGCTTCTGCAATTAAATTCTGCCACTCAAAGCAGCAACTCTCCTGCACCATCTTCCTTCCACGCTTCATTTCCCATAGCTTTCTCACTCCAGCACTAATCTTCATTTTTGTTTCTGTACTGTGCAATCCATAAAGAAGGAGATTGTATGGGGTAAAAGGAATAATAAAGAAAGAAGCAACATTTAAAAGTAACAAAAAATGGTGATGGAAAGGTTTATAGTTACGTTTGAGCATGTCCAAGATTAATCAACTTCATTTTGACCTGCATTGCGAAATGATAGGAAAGGACTTGTTAGGAAGAAAAAGAAAAGAATTGGAAAATTGATAGAAAGAAAAGAAGAATTTTATTGAATAGTGTGTTGGATGATTCCCTCTAATCTATTTTATTTTTCCTATATACCATGATGAAACCCCCACTAAGAATAGATAGATAATAAATTGACAAAAAAATATGCTTACATGACATCACCTTAGGATTCTGCATAGCGATGCGTGTTCTTTCCTTGATCTTGAGCAAAGTTTCTGTTGAAATAGGAAAAAGTATAATTAGATAAAAGAGAAAGGAGATTAATTGATTAGTTAGTTAGTTAGTTAGTTAATTACCGGGACTGTGCTTTCTTCCTTTGTTCCATGGAGTGTTTCCTTTATTAGCTTTAGAAATCCTCAATCTTCTCAACTTCTCCTTCTCATCAAGTGGTCGTTCATCGTCATCATCATTATGATGAAGCATAATCGAATGAGGATTTAGAGGCTCCTCCAGGTGATTGTTGTTGAATTTAGGCGGTAGTTCAACGATGGTAGAAGCAGTGGCAACGGCTTTAACGAGGAATGGAAACCTCTTCCTCCTCCTAGTCCTACTACTACTACTACTACTACTAGTAGTAGTAAAAGCATCGTCTAGTGGAAAGCATGAAATTCTTCTAATAGAATGATATGATGGTAATGGAGCCCTCAGTAAATGTGCATTTGTTATCTCTGTTGTTAATAATATAATATACAATAATAATCAATAACCAATATGATATGATACGAGCGATAGAGTTGAATTAAACAAAATTGAAAGAGAAAAAGAGATGTAAAAGTACGAACCAATCAAAGGCATGGGGGCTCATTCAGCAAGTGAGCGAGCGAGCGAGAGTGAGAGGAATTTATTATTATTATTATTATTATTATTAGAATAACAAAGAAGAGAGCATGTTTGTCGACGCAGATGGATGAATGAATGAAGGATTTCGATGGAAACCAAACCAGAGAAGAGGATAACGTTGCTTCCTTCGTTCGTTCTTTGTGAATAACAGACAAACAACTATCTCTTTTCTATTCACTCGGCCCATATCTCCTTTCTTATATCCACCTCCACTTTTTACTACTACATCATTTCTATACACTCCTTTTATCCTTTCATTTAAACATTCGCTATTTGGATTCTATAATCAATGACGCTTAGATGGGATCACACAATCCTCTTCTACTTTAACTTGAGCTTGAACCTATAGCAACATTAAAACTAGGGTTGAGCATGCTTTTTCAGTTAAGTACAGTTAAGTTTCAAAATTGTTAGTAATGGTTCAATTTTTTTTGGTTCAGTTCGGTTTTTTTGTTTTTTTACCCACCCCTAATTAAAACTCATAACAAAAATTTATCATCCATTTCAGTGTCATAAGATTTTAGGAATTAATTTCCACTTGCGCATAAAGAGGATACCCGATTGAGGAATTAGATATCATAGATATAATTACTTAAAATTTTGCAAATCATTAGTTATTTTGTTGTTAGTTTGTTTTTCTTTATAAAATCTGTATATAGAAATCAACTAGGTACTATAAATTTTATAATATTCACACTCACAACTTGCATTTGTGTTAGACTCTAGTTTTCAGTGGTATATAATCATAGATTTATGCTCTTCGCCAAGCAAATTTCGCTCCCACTCAGCCAAACTGACCAAAATACTCCTGTGTTAGTTAACTAACGCAAGTGTAAAATTAACATGACTTCAAATTTTGAGACTCTAGTTTCCAGTGGTATATAATCATAGTTTTCTGCTCTTCGCCCAGCAAATTTCGCTCCACCCAGCCAAACTGACAAAAATACCCCTGCGTTAGTTAACTAACGCACGTGTAAAATTAACATGACTTCAAATTTCGTTTGTTTTACACATGCATGACTTAAGTCACACCACATGAGTTAACTCGCGCAGGGTATAACACCTGCGTGAGTTAACTCACGCTAGTAGCAATATTATGCCTTTGCCTTTATTGTTGTCCAGCCATTCATCAAGTTGTCCATAATTATTAACACGTGAGGTGAGGTTACATGTTACTGCTTTGCAAACTGATATCTTTCCGACAGAGCACAACAAAGGCATGATGAAATCATAGCTTGCGTACTATATTAACAGCTACCGACGTAAGTCTAGTCAGTAAATATGTGACTCATGGCTTGCGTAATGTAGTAACAATAAAGGCATGATGAAATCACTTTTGAAATTTTGAAACTAGCGTTAGTTAACTCACGTAGGTGTTAATTCCAACGTGAGTTAACTCACGCAGCGTGACTTAAGTCACGCATGTATAAAAACTAAATCACGTTTTTTTTACACTTGCATTAATTAACGCAGGGGTATTTTGGTCAGTTTGTCTAGGTGGGAGCGAAACTTGCTAGGCGAAGAGCAGAAATCATAATCATATTGGATTCACTTTTACTTCTCATTTACTAATTAGTATTTTTTTTTTTTTGAAAGAAGTATATATTTTCTATCATCTATTGTTTCAAAAAAATATATTAGATCTCGAAAGTTTACCGGGATCAACCACAAGACCACCTATAGAGAATTATACTATTCACCAACAAAATTCTCACATCATACTCAAACCTAGATTTTCGCAAGATCTCAGCTAAATCTTTATCAATTTAAGGAACCAACTCATGTTTATTTTCTATACAATGGCGCCTATCAACTTTTGTAGCATATTCCCTAAAAAAAAAAACTTTTGTAGCATGATATTAGAGTCATGGTATCTCCTTCTTGTATTTCATTTTTTTTATGTTTATTCTTCTTTGTTATAGTTTGTATTTTTTTATTTTGCATATCGCTATTCTTAATCGTCAATTTTTTACTCCCTGGCCTTCGTTTTCGCACCTAAAGACATTGCTTATCTCACGTCACTTTTTTTCAGAAATTTGATTCTACGATGATTGAATTTGTAATGGATCGAAACTTACTTGTGAATCGAAACAAAAGAACTATTACGAGACTGAAAAACATAAAGCAACACAAAGCTCACGAATAGGGGTGTACATAGGTCGGGTCATGTTGAACAAACTCGTTACTCAACTCGTTCAACTTTCAACAGATGAAGTTTATCACTCAACTCGCATTTTCACTATCAAACCTGAACCTGATTTGTGAGCAGTTGAATTGGGTTGTGTGTCTAAAATAAAAAATAATAATTTTGATAGAAAAATTATTATTTTAAAAATTCTAAAAAAATTGTGGTTTGGAATGAGAATCTATCGTAAATGAAATTAAGGTTAAGTTGAGTTCATATTTGTTTTTGGTATAAATTGAGCTCAGATAAAAAAATTGACTTATATTTCTTGAGTTTTTTCTCTTAAGATAATAATATAGTAAAGGCTTAATTGTCTTTTTGGTCCCTTAATTATTTAGATTGTATCACTTTGGTCCTTCAATTAAAATTCGATTTATTTTTGTCCCTTAACTTCTCTCTATTACACATTTTGGTCATTTCCGTTAGTTTTAATTCAAAAACGTTAGATTTTCTTCATCTTCTTCTCTCTTTTTTATCTTCATATCATCTGCATTAACCTTCAACAATAAGAATCCCAGAAAAATTCCAAAAGAAAATGAAGAAAAGTTAACGTTTTTGAATTAAAATTAACGAAAAGGACCAAAATGTGTAACGGGGAGAAGTTAAGGGACCAAAATAAATCGAATTTTAATTAAAGGACCAAAGCGATACTATCTAAATAGTTAAGGGACCAAAATTGCAATTTAGCCTATAATAAATCAATACTAGTGGGTCAGTTTTGTGGGTCTCGTGGGTTCAAAAACGTAATCCCATTACTCGAACCAAACTTTGCGGGTTGTAGCAGATTGGGTCACGTTAGACCCGTAAATGATCGAGATCAGATAATTAACAAATTGAAAATTGTTCTACTCCCTTTTGTTTTTTTCTCATTCACGTGTATGTGTGAGTTAACTCACGTTGAAAAAAATCAAGTGTGAGTTAACTCACGCAGAATACAATTAAGTGAATGAGCAATTTTAAAAGGGAGAAGACATTGTGAGTCAGCACACACCCATGAATACCTTTAATCACGAAATAAAAATCAATTATATGAAGAAGACCGAGAGAAGGTGACCCTTCACTTTGAGTATATTTTTTTTTTCAAGGGAGACTATAAAAGTTATTAATTGTTCATAGTTTTTTAGGGATATTAATCGTTCATTCTGTTTGCTTTATTTGATTTTCAAATCATTTTCTTTTACTAATTTGTGAATAATAAATAAGTTTTGGAGCAATTCCCGTGAGCTTAGTTCAGTTGGTAGAGATAGTGTATAATATATGTAAGGGTTGGGGTTCAAACCCCAAACACTCCACTTCTCCACATTTAAAATGTGTGAGCTCCGACCATTAGACTATTTGACAAAAAAAAAAAGATTTGGAGCATGTGAATGGTTCGCGAGCTTTGTTTAATTGGTCACCACTCATGTCCAAAGTTCACTCTATTTTATACACAACCTTATTTATTTACCGAAAGGGTGAAAGGTGCAAAATTACACCTAACGTAGAGGAGTGTCGTGAAGTTTATGAAGTATGATAGAAAGTTGGATTGTAT
>Ga0315914_1003678_pt1 | contig 23212 bp, 13 predicted proteins | sample MpolenodulesMG_FD_203920 | JGI IMG/M metagenome (GOLD analysis project Ga0315914, IMG submission 203920) | Medicago polymorpha root nodule microbial communities from Los Angeles, California, United States - elongated nodules | ecosystem: Host-associated > Plants > Roots > Nodule | place: USA...
CCTGGGACTCGTTTCCTCGTTTACTGGTGCTTTGGATTTTGTTTCTCGGTTCTAGGTTCTGTTATGGGCTCAATGTTAATTTAATTTTTGGGTTTGAGAAATTAGATGAAGTTAGAGTTTTAAGGATTTGATTTTGCTTGTGTTGATATGTGTGTTATTGTTGTTGTGTTGTGTGTTGTGTCGTTGTTGATGCGTCATGTTGTTGCGATATGTATTGTGTTAGAGTTGCTGGTCGTGTTGTTGTGTTGTGTTGTTGTTGTTGCACCGTGTGTTGTGCTATTGTTGTTGCCCTGTGTGTTGTTGTTTCTGTGTGTGCGGTACATTTTGGATTTAAAGGTTAGGTTCTGAATTATTAAGAAGATGAATTTAAGGAACCACCTGAATTGTTGTTGAATTTGGTGGTGAAGGTTTAAAGGATGAAGATGTGGGAATAAGAACCAATATTTGTTTTCTTTTAATTTTACATAAACTTTTTAATTAATTTAATAATACAAATAACATGTGGAAATAAAATAAATTTAAAAGAATTAAAAATGCTGACTCACTGTGCCACATAATAAAAAAATGTTGACTCAACATGCCACATAAGCGTACTTACACAGTCAGATGAGATCAGGGGTGAAATTGAAAGAATCTTCAAATGATAAAGGGAATCTCATTTCTTTTACATGGGGTAAATTAAAACTCGCTCAAGTGACAGAGGGGTAAACATGATTTAACCCTTTATAAATGTATGGTTAGATGCCTTGTATTGGTTGAGACTCAGTTGGATTTTGACCAAGTAATTGATATTGTCATTCAGTTCAATTTATGTGTTTGGAATCTCATGGTAAGAAAGTGAAGGAACATCTTCACTTGATTTGGATGACATGCATGTGGATAATTTGGAAGCATCACAACATGCAGTATTTGACCATCAAGATAGTTTAACAAGTACTCCTATTGATCTGGTTAATCTTCTGGTTTGGTCATGGATCAAATCTAAAGTTAAGGGTTTTTTTTTAACAATTTCTACCAATGGAGCTCCAAACCACTTAGATGTTTAGGAGTGAATTTACTTGTAATATAATTTTCAGTTTTACTTTTGGGGTGGTGGCGTTGTAGAATGATGCTTTTTAGTTTTTGCTGACTCGGTAGATTTTCAATCTCAACAAATTTTATGCTTAGATTGATTGTGTTAATATATTATCTTTTTACCAATTTAAACAAAAATTATAAAATTTTAATGTATAATTTTCTTTGGAATCTTTTAACTAAAAAATAGAATACTAAATGAATCTTCTTGATTTTTATACCTAGGAGTGCTTATACGACATGATACACGTGTCTTTTAACTTAATCAATGCCCTATGTTTGAACTTGAGCTTAAGCATGTAACAATATTAAAACCCTTAGAGAGATTTTCTGCCTATTGGAGTCCCATAATGCTCGAGAGATTAATCGATGTAGTTGGGTGTGGACAACACCTAATCTACATTCAGAAAAAAAGAAAATATTCTAGTATATTATATCGAGTAAATGATCACTTTAGTCTCTGACTCTGCACGTCGCTGTCTCAAAGGTCCATGAATTAGGATTAAATACAAAGTAGTCTCTCAATGTGCCCTTCTGTTATCTGTTTACTCACCAGCGTTAAAAACTTATGTTAACTGATGAGGTGACAAATGTTTTGTGCTGACAAGATACATGATGTGTCACAGGGACTAAAGTGAAAGTAGAAAATGGTCACTTTGATCCTTGAATCGAAAATCAATATCCCTAAAATGAATCTCAAACCCCTAAACCCCTAAATCTCAAATCCCATCTAATTACCTCTTTTGCTTAAAATCAAATCTTCCATTAAACATCAAAATCGAATCACATGATGATGGATGTTGGTGCAAACTCGTGCCAATGAAGTGTTGCTCATTCGTCAAGAACTGGGTCATCTTCTTTAATGAAGCTATCCTGAGCAATGCATACATAATAAACAAACAAAAAACATTAAAATGGTCATTAAGGTCCATGACTGTGTATACTTATTATCAGTTAGGTCCTTGACAATAAACACTTACATTCACTAAGGTCCTGACAGTAAACACTTACATGCACAAAGTGACAAAATCACAAGCACATATAAAAATAATTACTACTATAAAAAGTACGTACCTCTTGCATCATTGATTTCCATTCTTCATACTTGCATATAGCTCTGCACCTTTGTCATTTTTCAACCACTTTATATCTCTTTCATAGTATACAGTGTAGTTCCTCACATCTTCTTTGAATATATTCAAATTTTCAAATTTCATTAGTAACTCCAAGTGAACCTGACCATACTTTGCATTTGAATTAATTTGAGAGAAAACTTGTCTTCCATTTCCATCACCTTCATCGTCGGTACTAATAGGGCTCCTTAGTTCTTCAGAATGATAGCTGTCATTGTCGTAAGAAAATAATTCTCAACAACATTCTCTTCAACATTAATACCCATGGTTTGTCAGGGACCTTAGTGACAATAAGTGTTTACTGTCAAGGACCTAACCGATAGTAAGTATGCACAGTTAGGGATCTTAATGACCATTTTAATGTTTTCTGTTTGTTTATTCTATATGCTCAAGACAACTTCATTGAGGAAGATGACTCAGTTCTTGACGAATGGGCAACACTTCGTTGAGACGAGTTTGCACCCATCATCATGTGATTTGATTTTGGTGTTTAATGAAAAAGATTTGATTTTGAACAAAAGATGAAATTAGATGAGATTTAGAGATTTAACGATTTGGGGATTAAATTCGGGATATAAAGATTTAAGAATTTTGAGATTCAATTTGGGGATATTGATTTTCGATTTAGGGACCAAAGTGATCATTTTCTACTTTCACTTTAGTCCCCGTGACACCTCATGCACCTTGTCAGCACAAAACGTTTGTCACCTCATCAGTTAATAGAAGTTTTTAACGTCAGAGACTAAACTGATAACCGAAGTGTACATTCAAGGACTACTTTGTATTTAATCCTTATAATATTCATTTCGTTACTTATAATATTAAAGGCCGAACATATAAATATCTACACATAACATACGAAATTTATCAAAAATTATTTTTCTCGCTGTTTTAGTTTACATTCCTCATAACCAAACCCGTATTGGTATTTGTCTCCAAGATGAAAACATTTGTCCTATAAGTACTAGAATTATTAAAGTAGTAAAAAAATTGTATTTATTCATTTCGTTACTTATAATATTAAAGGCCGAACATATAATATCTACAACCATAACATACGAAATTTATCTAAACTAATTTTTCTCGCTGTTTTAGTTTACATCCCTCATAACTGCATTGGTAATTGTATTTGTCTCTAAGATGAAGAAAGTGTTTTCGTTTTAGCCAAAACCGTAAGCTTTGCAGGCATGTACTCTGTAGAGGTGGGCAAAGCTCTAGGACTGTTTCATGCATTACAGTGGACGAGCGACATGCAGGATGAATAATATTGATTTCAAAGTTGATTCCAAAGTTACGAAAGATGCATTCACCTCTGTACAAGAAGATATTTCTGAGTTTGGTCAAATCATTACAACTTCTCGCACTCTTTTTAGTTCCAAATTTACGAACTCTCGGGTAGAGTTCGTTAGGTGATAAGTAAATGCAGTAGCTCATACTCTTGCAGAAGAAGCCACATTTCTAACTAGTCCCGTTGTTTATTTTGCTATACCCAATTATATTGAATCTTTGATAATTAATGAAATGTTATAAACACCTTTCCTTCAAAAAAAAGTTAACGAAAAAGTTTACAATTTTTTTTGTGGGTTAGGTAATATATAAATCGATTAAAAATATTAATTATAAGAAATTTTGTTAGAGTATTTTATTGGAACTTTTAAAAAAGAAAGTTATATCTTATACAAGCTAACCTGTTTAGCCCGCGGGCCGGACACGGGTGGGTAGTTTTTTTGAGCCCATATTTTAATAGGGCTTTAAGGTCCAACCAGATAAAGTCTGAAGTTCGTTTGGGCCGACCCTAAATGGTTCGGGTAACACGTTTTGACTGTACTAGCTTTGAGCACGTACAAATTTAATCAATGGCTTTGACGTCCTCAACTCTGCATATTCGAAGACATGTGTATTCAGAAAACTTAAATATGATCATATTTGTAGGCATATGTACTCTACTGTTTTAAGCTGTTAACATGTATGTTGTGAGTTTGTTCACAAATTTATCCTTTGTTTTTAGCGACTTTAAATTTTTATTGTATCAATGTACTATATCAATTTAAATGAATGAATATCATTTATTTTTATATACATTTAATGCAAAATATATATTTTATTTAAATATCATTAAAAATAATACTTTTTATTTAAAAATTTACTTAGAATTATAGAAAATAATTAAGATTATAATTTTAAAATCTCAATCAAACAACTTTCGGAAAATATCCAGTCAAAAAAGCATTCTAAAAGTATTTATTTTATAATTTTAATGAAAATATTAATAAATTAACTGTTTTGACCAAATATTAATATTTTTTGACCATTTATTAATAAATTAATAGATATATTAGTTTTCAAGTTTGAATATAAATACGTTTTAACTGATCCACTATTAGATTCCACCGGCATAAAAAAAAAAAAAAACAAATCACTCTTAGATTTGAAGCTCAGCCCTCACAAATGGTCAGGTTGATGATAGGATTTTAGCTTTCTAAGCATTGTTTTGCCAGCAAGATTAAGATGGTGATAAAGAAGAATTCCATCTATCTAGCACCTCTGAACATATCTCCCTATCCCTGATTTGGTTTCTGAAAATTTTCTCTAGTTATAAGTCCTATTTAGATAAGAAAACCAATAAAAATGATTCTCCAGAATCTATGTCACCAACTAATGAGCCCCAAAGTGATGGTGATATGAGTCTCACTAGTGGTGAGGAAAGTTGTGAGAGTGATTCAGTTTTGCAATCTAGTTGTTGGGAGAGAAATTGGAACTACCATCAACAATCAAAAGCAAAAAATTTCTGAAGGTATATAAACTTTAGACTCAATTATTTTTGTTTAGTCACATGTCCTATATGTCAATCCTTTTTATGACTTGGTAAATCTACCTTTCACCATACATAAATTTTACACTGAAATCACAATTTGCTACATGTCATTATGCCATGTATTTTATATTTTTATATTTATTATTCTATTAAATACTTATCTTATATTGAGTTTTTAAGCAATTAATTAACTTGATTTATATTTTAATAGAATAATAAGCTAATAATCAACAAATATAAGTTATATTTTAGATCTAACATGATCTTTTATGTCTTCGTTGTTACAACACAATGGTTGGCTTCGGGGTCGTTTTATGCGGGTGTTATTTCTATTGGTTATTAGCTTGTTATTCTATTAAAAGATAGATCAATTTACATACCTAAAAACTCAATATAAAATAACTATTTAATTGAATAAATAAATATATAAAATACAAGGCATAATGAGCTGGAGCAAATTGTGATTTTAGTGTAAAATTCACATATGGTGAGAGGTTGATTTCGAAGTTATAAATATTTTTTTTGAACAAGCAAAAATGAATTATATTAACACCAACACTGTAATTGTTGCAGCAGAAGGTGTGCCACAACAATACGGAAAAAGAGCACAGTCAAGTCAATATACAGATACAAAAACAATCATAAATATAAGATATGATTTTTGTTTTTTGAGCAAAAGTCATTAAAAATGATTGACATATAAGATATTTGACAAAAATAAAATAAAATTGAGTCTAATAAATGTGTATATACCTTCAGAAATTTTTCGCTTATGATTGTTGATGGTAGTTCCAATTTCTCTCTTAATAGGGAGACATCATCAATTAGATTCTGAAACTGAATCACTCCCACAACTACCCTCATCATTAGTGGAATTCATATCACCATCACTCTGGGCGTCATTAGTTGGTGACAAAGATTCTGAGGAATAATTTTTATTGTTTTCCATATCTAAACATAACTTGAGACTAGAGAAAATTTCCAGGAATCAAATAGGGATAGGAAGATATGTTTAGAGTACTAGGTAGAATTCTTCCTTTCCATAATCTTAATCTTGTGTGAAAAACAATGCTTAAGTTGTAATCTTATCATCAACTTGATCATTTGTGATGTGAGGGTTGAGATTTAAATCTAAGAGTACATTAGTTTAAGAATTTTTATATTCAAACTCAAAAACTAAGAGGTGCTAGTTGGAATTTTTGTTGTTGTTCATTAATATGACATGTAAACAGATTTGGAAACACGATCCACATGAAGGCTATTCGATTAAAGGAGTTTACCATATTCTAAATTAAAATGAGTGGCAAGATCGGGCTCCATTTACAAAATTAATTTGTAACAATGCAATGTCTCTTAAAGCATATTTTATTTTGTGGAGTACTTTGCACAAGAGGATTTAGACCAAAGACAATTTGGCTCATCCTGGGATGTTCATGCAGTCTCTGTGTTTTTGTGGTTGCAGGAAAGATAAATTTATAAATAATTTATTCTTGGAGTGCAACTTCTTTAGAAGCATTTGGACTCATATTACATTGGTTGGAATTTCTTATGTTCTTCTGACTGATATCTACACACACGCAATGCAATTTGGTGGTTCTCATTTGTTCATGAGGGATATTCGCCATTGTTGTGATATTTTCCAACAAAGAATTGTCTCTTGATTTAATAAGATTAAGCTTTATTCTTGATGGTGGTCGAAGACACAAAAACCAATAATTTTTTTGGATAATAGCTCTTGGTTGTCTAACCCAACTATTTGTATGTGTTATTCCATATTTTAAAGTTGTTTTGTTGGCTTGATTTTTTTATTAGGTTGTTTGTGCCTTAACTTTGCTAAGTTCATTTTGGCACACTTGTGTTTAAATGATTCTTTTTTTTCTTAGTGCTTAAATGATTCTCACTGTTTTTCAATATAATTCATTTGGCATCTTAAAATAAATTATTTTAGTGCAACTATTTTTCTATATTTCATGTAAAATATAGGTCAAATTTACCAAGTTGTTCTTTTCGATATTAGTATGAAAAACTCATTCAACTTTTCGCATTAAATATTTTTGAATTAAATAGGTATATGAGAATTATATTAGTAGCATTAAAGTAGTTAACTCTTACTCATAATATTGACCAAAATTTGAAATATTTTTTTTTGTTATAATAGTGACCGAATATCGTCAAGTTAAAAATATTTTTAAATTCAATCTAAGTTGTTATAATATTTTTAAACTAAAAATATGTTTATCATACACATTAACTAATCATTCTTTTAAAAAAAACACTCTTTTAAAAATCGTGAAAAATTTCATCATTTTAGATTTATATATGAAAGAGAAAATTTTGAGAATAAGGTGGAGTGAGACCAGTGAGAGGATAGCTCTTGGCCGAAAAGCAGAGAATTGATTTTGTGATTTTTCATTTTTGTCCAATTCCCTTTCATCTAGTTCCCGTTTTAAGTTACCCTAATCTCCTTGTATTCTTAGGGTGTATTTGGATTGAGGATCTAGAAAGAGAAGGAAGGGAAATATTTATTTTTCTTTTTTAAACAACGGACTATATAACCTGTTTTTCTAAAATAAATCATGTGTGATTGACTTATTATGATCGTTTATCATGTTAATATGTTAACTTTTTAAAAAACATTTCATAGTGTTCGCAATTTAAAAATAAAAAGTAAACCTTCCCCTCCCGTCCACTCTTAAACCCTCCATCCAAACACACTCTTAAAGTTTTACTAATTTTTCATTGAGTTTGGGAAAAGACTAAAATACTTGTATTTTTTTTTTTGGTTTGATTTAAAATAAATCTAATTAATTTCCTTCTCGCTAATAATGAGAATTGGGTTATTACAATATCCATCTTGTATAAGTTTAGGTTCTTTGGACATGTTATAAACCTAATATTCACTTTGAGTGTTTAAGTCATATCTTAAGAGTCTTTGTCACTCGGGGATGTTTATATTCAGATTATACACATCCTTTCTATATCATTATCATCAAATATTTAATAAGAATGTTTTACTAAAAATATTTAACAAGATTGTAACCCCAAAATGTTTAATAAGATTAATTTAATTTAATTTAATAAAAATGTTGTTATCTTCTATTTATTATTCATAATTTCTCATTAATTTTTATTCTTTTTTTTTAGTATGATGATATTCATAATGAATCAGGCCAGAGAAAGTACGAGAAATGAAAACTGATATGTCGAAATTCCCTTTTTCTAAGAACTTAATATATTACATGTGCCACTCATAAATGACACGGGATGGTGTATCTCTTCCTAAATCTAACCAAACCAAGTACAGTATTACAGACAATGATAGTAGTAGTACCTATTACAAGGTGCTAACTCCGCATGAATAAAAAAATTTATAAATACTTTTTATAAGTACAATTTATATGATAAAAAAAGGTAAATACATTTAATATAAAGGTATGCCTGTTTAAATCTATAATTCGCATTTAATGTGTGTGACATTGTCCATACAGAGCTTTGCTAGCTCTGGCTTAGAACGGAGCCCCCGCAAGTGGGGAATAAGATTAATTCCTTCAAATTAGTCAGTCTTTGAATCGAATACTGAGTTTTAAAAAAATTGTGTGTGACATTTGCTGCTAGATTCTTTATAACCAAAAGGAATTACAGATATCTTCTGCATAATGGACACGTGCCATGTTTGATGAGCCACTTGTCAATGCAAGGTAGATGAAACATATGATGACAATGGGGCAAGCTTCTTGCTGTCTCTCCAATTTGGAAATCCTGAAGTTGCACAAATTTACAATGTCAATTTCAATTGTGGTTGTGCTTTGTCATGTTTGATATTTGAATTTTTTTCAAACAAATGTGTTTGGTAAAGTAAAGTTATCACTGTGTTTGTGATGTATAATTGCCAAGACAACTAAAACTTTTATATTGGAGATGCAATTGTAAGTCTTACATACCTCAATTTAAAACCATTTTAGATTTTCTTAATAATACTACTGTGAATAGGATTTTTTTCAATTTTTTCTTACACGTGTTTGATCTCAATCATTAAAATTTATTTTTGTTAAATTATTTTCTCTCTCATTTTTAACGGATGGTGAAAATTTCAATGAATTTTCATGTCACATGAAATGATCCATCCCATATCAATATTAGTGTATACAAAAATAATTGCATAAGTTAGAAGTTATAAATCAACCTCAAGGCAAACTGAACATGAAACTCTATTGCCACAAGCATCAAAATTATTGTCACTTGTGATTGAGACTATTGGGATCTTTTCAACCGAAGCTCCTGGTAAGCCTGTGTCACATCCAATGTCAAATATATTTTGATACTCATCAAAGCTCATTTCACTTTCACCTGCACCCATCTGAGAATGGAGAATATAAGCAAGTGTATATTCAATTATTCATAACCAAATTTATGTCTCTCACTGTGGATAAAGCAATTTAATTACCTGACTTTGAACCGCATTCAACATGGCTTGACCAATCCTTTCACGTACAAGTCTCCCACTCACTAGGCTAGTAATAATATCAATCTGCATATATACAGTAAACACAGAAATGATTACCAGACCACACTACATGCCACAACTAAATACTAAAGTAATGGTAATGGCCCTGACTAGACAAGTTTTCGAGCTTATAGGGTAATAAACTTGTATGACCAAAACAGACCTCTTTGATAACAAATTTTTTCACGGGCTTATAACACTTTTTAATAAGCTACTTTCAATACTTATAAGTTATACCTTATCATTTTTATCTCAATTTTACCTTTGTTATCTTAATTGATTTTTTTTTGAATAAGTCTTAATTGAAAATAATTAAAAATATACTTTTATGTTGTTTCATATTTATTAACTAAGTCAACCGTTAATTTTATCAAACACTTTGTTGAGATATGTCTTGAAATCTCTCATGTTGATTTTTTGTATTGCATTATGTCCCATGCGCTACGAACATGGACTACGTACTGTGCTAAACACAACATGTTTGGTGTTTCCGGCAGAGACAGATCTAGAAATGTGTCAGACGTTGGGCTTACAAAATTTAATTCTAAATAATACATATAGTATTCACTCTGATTTTAAATATAAACGATATATATATATATATATATATATTCATGACAAATTACGCTTGTCGTCCATTAACTTAATTTCTGATAGTAAAAATGACATGAAAAAAAAAGAGAAAGGACGAAAGCGTTACATGAAATTGTGTTAAGGGACAACGAGAGTAATTTTGCTTATATAAATTTAGACTTAATACAAATATATAAATCCAGGAGGTTCTGTCTCTGGGTGCTACGCTAGGCGCTTGAGCACTATGAACTAGGTGTAGGCGTGTGTCTAGTTCTATAATATAGGCATTTTCAACATAGTTTTGAGGAAAAAGAGTGAGACAAACTAGGGTTTATTACAAGGAGGAATTCTTAGACGATCAAAGACTATTCTCCAAGGGTTAGGAAACAATCTAGAACCTTTTGGTGAGTGAAATCACTGAGTCTCTTGATCAAGTAAAGATTCTCGAAAAAAGAGTTGAAATTAGGGTTTATTATTGTTAAAGATTTATTTCTTGTAAAAATTATATCTCTCTGTAGAAAACCATCCGACTCACCAAGTATAAGAGACATCCCATTCCAGAATTATCGGAATGCCAAAGATCAATAGAACATTCAAAGACTTCAATTGAGAAAACAACTCCTGACATAGCACCAACAACGGCACCTCGAATGAAGCCACTCTCTGTTTTTTGGCCTATCAAAGCTCCAGTCATAGTCCCCAACAAGGTTCCCACTGCCAACAAAACAAGTCAAGTCATCAAACCTTAATAATCCCGAATATGTCGCAAAAACTGAATGATTTTAAAACAAGACAACACGTGTAAAGACAAAAACAAAAAACATTTGAAATTTGAAGAAGAGTCCAACACATTACAAAAATGTGCAATTTTGTCTAAAGCGCGTTAAAACACCGTATATACATCATCTGATCACTATCATAAGAAGAAAAAAAAAACTCATTTTTAAGCTCATTAAATAACTGATGCATTTAATAAAAAAAATGAGTTTGTTTTACTTATAATAGTGATAAAAAGTATTTACCACTAGAAGAATTTGAGTTTTTAAAAATACAAAATCGCACACACAAATCAGAATGGGATTATGATTTATATATACCAAATGCAAAGCAGAATGTTAAGATCGCTGTAAAGATGTTTCGGATGATGACTGAGAGGACGAGACTGCCACCCCATTTGACCCTCCCAACGAAATTATCAAATAAATCAAATAAATGGCATTGATTTGTCACAAACTCCATCAGGGTATATCAGAAGTTGAGGTGTTGTTCTTTCTACTTCTCAAGATTGAGGTTGAAGCAGCCGTAATATGTAATGAGTTTATATAGAGAGAAGTCAGAAGATGAAGATACGAAGCTTTATCCTTTCCACTAACTAGACTAGATGGATGCAATGAAATTACCCGCATTTATAGCTGGTCCCGAGGCAGGCCCCTTTTTTGGGATAACACTTGAGTACAATGTTATATATAAGAATGCTAACAACACTCACTTTTCAGCACTACCTTTAGCACCAGGGCCGGACCTTGGGTATGCAAGGAGGTCAATGGAGCCGGACCTCCAAAGATATGTGCCTAAATTTTTTTTTATAGCCCTGTAGTACACCAGTAAAAAAAATTCCTTATTCTCTTTCTCTCTGAGACCATTCGTTCCATCACCATCACTCTATCAGATTTTCCTTTTCTTCTTCCTTGAGTTGATTTCCTTTTCCTCTTCTGTTGTCTTGTTTTAGACCTATTAGAATTGAGGGTGGTTTGAAGTTCCTCATGTATACGGTAGTGATTTTCACCTTTGGGTGTATCGCATATATACAACACCTTGTATTTATCTTTTAAATTTTTTAAATAGAATATTGTTCTTTTAAAAAAAAAAAACGTTTTCATTTTATTACGGGTCTCTTTTTACTTACAGAACCGAGCTTCCAGATTTGTAGGAACGACTCTGTCTAGTACTCACTCTTTTACTGGATGAAATCAATGTATGTCACATCACTTTGTGTGGATTCAATTTTCAAAATGTAGACTCACAAGAGAATGAGTATTAGAGAGAGTGTTCAAAATAGAGTGTTGCTAACATTACTCATGTTATATATCATTGATCATTGAGGGTGTGCCACGTGGCACATCCTTTAAAAAAAGGCTTAATAGCAGTTTTGCCTCCCTATGTTTTAAGAAGTTGCGATTTTGGCTCCCTAACAAAATAAAATACAAAACTGCCCCCTAAGTATTGCTCCTTTTGCAATATTGGCCCCCCAGACCAATTTTGACCAAGTCAATGCACACGTGAACGCCACGTGTGTAATTTTTTTTAATTAGAAATATTTTTTTTTAATTAAAAAATATAAAAAAAATTATTTTTTTTATATTTTTAATAATTAAAAAAATTACACACGGTCCACGTCAGCTTTGACTTGGTCAAAATTGACCTGGCGGCCAAAACTGCAAAAAGGACAATACTTATGGGGCAATTTTGTATTTTAGTTTGTTAGGAGGCAAAAATCGCAACTTCTTGAAACATAGGGGGCCAAAACTGCTATTAACCCTGAAAAAAATATATCAAATAAATCATTTATAAAATAACATTGGTATGTGACACACTTTAATTGTCAATGGTATATAACATTAGCACCTAATGGTACACAAATGCTATCCCGTTCTTTGGGGGAGTGCAAACAGTTCAATTGAGCTGAGCCTCCCAAAGTGATGATCCTCAAGAAAAAAAGAGTATTGCATGTTATCCACCCCCACTCAAAGAATAAAATTGATATTCCCACATCAAAAGTTGCTACGAAACACCACAAAATTACCAATATGACCTCATCAACTGCCGATGGATTTTAACCGTCAGTAGTTAACTATCGATGGAATTTGAGGTTAAATTTGTCATTTCATGGTGTTTCTTATGAGTGAAGTGTGAAAAGCAGTTTTCCTCAAAGAAAGAAAAAAAAACATGATACATGTTTTTATTTCTAAGTAAAAAAAACATGTTCCATGTTTCTATTTGTAAGTAAAAAAATGTGTTCCTTAGTAAAAATAATTGCTAATTTTGATTTGGGTGGCTAATAATCATTATATGAATGTTATGTTCAATTAAATAGAAGATTGCTCTTTTAAAAAAAATCTGTTTTTTTATTAAGGGCATATTTTTACTATGAGAGTCGAGCCTCCAATTTCATAGGAACGGCCCTGTCCCGAGACATTATAAAATGCTTATTAATTTAGGTTAGAGCAAAACAAAAACGTCTGAAGTTATATATATTGTTAATTTTCTTTTTGTTATCGTGATATTCGTACGATGTTTATACCGCTGTATATCAATGACTAACCTTTTTTGGAGAGCATGTGAGACATACAAGATGTATTCTCTCATTTCAACTAGATTTTAGATTTTTTTTTCATACGCAAAATCAAAGAATGAAATCTTTGACCACATCTTAAGGAGCCCAAGTCCCTTACTACTTAGACCAATCCATTGTTGACACATACATATATTGTTAATTTAATCACTAAAAAAAAATTGTTGTTAGTCTCATAAAAATACAAAATGTTTCAGTAAAAAATATAAAATGTTATGTTCAAATATTACACCATCCTAAAATGAATATCCCCTAAAACGAATAGTTCGGGAGAAACTAAGGATATCAATGAGGGTGAAGACAAGAAATACTTCCCTCTCCTCTCTCCGCCACTCAAGTTGTCCCCCATTTTCATTCCCCGCTAGGGGGAGATTCTTTCTCTCTCGTCTGCAACCACATAGATCCTCATAGTTCTCACAGATCCTCTTTATCATGAAAAAATAACTAAATTTTTAATCAATTAATTGTTACAAAGTTACTCCCTCCGTTCCTTTTTAAGTGTATTTTTAGGGCGAATTTTTCGTTCCTATTTAACTGTCTTTTTGGTATTTTAAGAGTACGATTGGTCAATAATACCCTTTGTCAATTACTCTTATCTTTTACAATAAAATTAATTAATGCTATCTATTTGGAAAACTAAAGTTTGTTATTTTTTTTAAAACAATGTTTGTTTCTTGTTACCTTCAAATTTAAACAAAATTTTGTTACAAACAATGGTTCCAAAAGTTAAAATTATATAAATAAGATGAGTATCAATTTTTAAAAATTTCAAGTGCAAAGTAAAAGAACGAATTTGAGAGAAGAAAAATAAAAGACTCCATGAATGTTCAAAAGGAAGAAAAATCGGAAGACTCGTTGGAATTGCTGATGAGAGGTGAAGAGAGAACAATAGTTGAAGACTCATTTAACAAGATACAAGAACAAGATGACGATGAAGAAGAAGAAGTTTCATCAATATAATTTTTATATTGATTTAAAATAATTAAAAAAGATGTGCACAATATTGTGAAAATTGACAATTGTTTGTTACGAGAGAGAGCGCGTACAAAAAAAAGGAATTTGTTAGAGAAAAAGATAATAACCGACAATTGTTTGTTACAAGAGAAAGATAACATATTAATTTATTGGAAAGATAAAGTGTGTGCAAAAAAATAGGAATTTATTGGTTGATTAAAATGAGGGTATAATAGGAAGAAAATGTGCAAAAATACACATCGCTATTTTAGTGTTAATTTTCTAAAAGGACACTTAAAAAGGCCTTGGTAGTCCTCAACGCACCGGTTTTGGGGGACTTCTTAGAAACAATGCTGGCTTATTCATCTCCGGTTTTTCAGGTCATATTGCCCATTCGGATGACATTCTTCTTGCTGAATTACATGTCATTCACACGGGTTTGTAGATGGTTAGCAACTTGAACATTGTTGATTTTGTGTGCTACTCGGACTCCCTTCATTGTGTCATCCTCATCAACGGCCCAACCATGAAGTATCATGTTTATGCCACTCTAATTCAAGACATTAAAGATGTGGTTCAGCTTCGAAACACTCCTATCTTGCATACTCTTCGCGAGGGTAATTGATGCGCCGACTTCCTTGCTAAGTTGGGAGGTTCCATGGACTCGGCTTTGTCTAACCATGCCACCCCTCCTGACAATCTTTTGCCTCTCCTTGGAGATGATTCTTGGGGAACTTTTTTCCCTCGTGGCTAGTCTTTTTTTTGCTTCTTATTTTTTTTTTTCTGTTTTCTTTTATCCCTTGTAACCAAAAAAAAAAAGATAGAGTATTTACCAAAAGATATGCCAAGGTTTTCTTGATGGCTGATGTATCAAAAGTCAACAATACTCTTTAGTGCAATAAATCAATAATTCATCAATATGTGGTGTAGAAAGATCTCAAGTTTTGATGTCAAAATGTGTATGTAACAACTCCCCTAACCTAAGGTCGTACGTTTTTGGAGTGAGCGTGTAATATATGAACTGACCAGTCAAGACTCAAGATTGTAGGGTAATCAAATTACTGATCTATCTAATCTATATTTAAACCAGATACATTAGTTATTTAATGAAAAAAATAATAATTTATTTGCTTATAATAGTGATTGAAGGGACAAAGTTTCAGTAGATTAGGTTTAACTTCTTAAATAAAATAGTGATAGGAAGGAAGGAGTACAATAAATAATAATATTAACATATAATTTCCAGATCTTTAAAGAATACTCGATTGAGGTAGTATTATTTTCTATTTCTTATTTCTTAGCTTAGACTTTTTATATTACGCAATCCAGAATATACCTGAACCCCGAAATAAATACTAACATTTAATTTCCAGATCTTTGAAGAATACTGATGTCGTACGAATCTTGTGCATGTCCAATTGGAGCATTATTTTGAGCCCTCCTTGTCAAGCTTTTTCTTCTACAATCTACACTATATGATTGGTGTAGTCAAGCTAAGCAATGGCCCAAAAGTCCAATTATTATATTCTACTAATATAACTAGTAAAATATACTTTCAACTCGTGGGAAAAAGATTATAACAAAACAATTTTGCTTTGATCATTTGAGCTTATGATCCATTATAATCTGCTATGCACTTAATCTTTCATAGTAAAGATGTTTTTGCATTCTTAATGTGATTTGTCATACAAATTACTTTATAGGTAGACAAATGATGTATAACCTTTCCTTCACAAAAAAAAATAATGCATAACCTGATTATTAACATTGGTATTTTTTTTTTTTTTATTATTAACATTGCCAATTAGAATTAGATGTTCATAATAAATCATTTTATTTTTCTTGCAAGTTTGTCTCTATCACTGTGGGTAGTTAGTGTTGTTTTGCAATTTGCATATTTCCGTGTGCGATATTCTTTGCTCAAAGTCGTTTATTTTCCTATATACTCCATGGTTTCATTTCATCACAAAGACATGCACTATCCAATTGAAATTAAAAAAACATTTTTGATAAAAATCACTAAAGTATTCACGAAGCACATTTTGTAAGTGTGATTCTCCAACTAATTTATTTTAGAAAAAAAACTTTCAGAGTCTTTTATCTATGTCGTTAACTAGCATTTTAGTTTGTTCAGAAAGCTAGTTGGTTATTATAGTTAATTGTGGTAGTTAAGGCCGTTGCGTAACTTGTGGAACAAGTTATGATGGTAGCAGGGCTGGACCTTGGGGAGTGCAAGAAGCACTATCGAACCGAGCCTCTAAAAACTATGGGCCTCAAAAAAAATTATAATACCCACCCCCATTGAAAGAATCACAACAATTATTTCTTTTTTGCATAAACCATTCGTTTCCCCCTTTCCTACGACGTAGGAGTGACATTCCAAATGACACCGTTAGGTAAATTTCATCTCTCTTTCACTTAATTTTATTTTGTTTTGTTTCGTGTTTAAAAGTTCTTCTGATTCTGATTTTTTAATGAAGCTTAGCTACACAAAAAGAATTGCGTTTTGATTTTACTGGAGCCCATTTTAAAAATAGAACCGAGCCTCCTATTTTATAGGAACGGCCCTGATGGTAGATAGCATGTGAAGCTACTTTGTATATAAGTAATAGTTCATTCATCAAGAATATTCATTCCCTTGATAGAAATTTTAATTTTCACATAATTGCAAGTTGAGTACTTTTCTCTTATTCATCTTTGATCCATTTCTTCAAAATCTTAGAACCATAATTGCTCTAACAGTTAGCATGACCCTATTTACATTCTAAGTGTGATTTGTCGCGCAATTATTTTATAGAGAAAGAAATGATGTATAACTTGAGTATTCACATATCAAAATAGAATAAAATGCTCTTGAATCATGACATAAAATGTTGACTAGTACATTTATTAACTATTTACAGGTTTATCTTTGCTGTCATTTAGCTGTCCTATTTGTTAATATCTTAGTAGAAACATTGAAGTGAAAAAGAAAATCTAATGGAGAAACTCCCCGATACGAACCCTCCACGAGCGTTTGCTTTGGCAAACGCAGAAATTATTGACACAAAAAGGAGGGGAACATAGTTTTTTTTTCCTAATAACTTGTCTATTCAACTATCTTATGCAGATGTTTTGGAACGGAAGCTTTTGGATGAAGAAGGAGATGAGTGGATACGGAGCAATGCTCGTATATTAATAGTTATTACTAGGCCCTGAAAACACTGTCACGCGATGTTTTAAGACTAGACAATCATTTCCTACAAGCCAAAGAAGAAGTAAATTAATATGAGAGGTGGATAGCAACAACTATTATATTATGGTCATGAAACAAAATCCAAACCGCAGAATAATATGCTTAGGAAGAAATTGAACTTTGTAAAGATATCAGTTTTCCAATTGTTGCCATAACTCCAAAGAATTGCAAAGATTGCACAAGGCTGTAAACCACCTCTCCACACAAAATACATTTTCTAACTACATTAATGACCTTATAGGCCAGTTGAACCTATAAGCACCAAAAATTAATAAAATGATAGTGCAAAAGAAATCAAATTTGAGAAGATATTTCACTTTTGATGAATTATTGATCTGAAACTATCTGCAAACAATCTATCAGCCGATTCAGATCAGACTCAGTTTCCTAATATAAACATTGTTGTATAGCCGTAACTGTAAAACCATATTTATATTTGTATTTGTAACTGTGCCAGTACAATGACAAAGGAGATATAACAACCTACAATAATCTATATGAAGGTTTAGTATTCATTGACATGCATCCATTTGGCACATGACCACTTATCGCCCTTGATCACAGGACAAGCACCTGAAAATTATCACATACAGATAGGTTTGTAAATTTATCCTGTTTTAAAGTGAAAGTTCGTTAACACAAGCACTTTAATGCTTATAAGATTGATAGTAACTAGAAAAAGAATTTACCGTGCAAACTCGATGGATCTAAAGTTGCATCAGGCTTCATGCTCCAGAAAAGTATAGCATTACCCATCTTTGGCTTAATTGATAGTCCTCCTTTTCCACAATTGGAAATCTCATTCCACCAAGGCACAGAGCTAAAATTTCCCTTGGCAATTGGGAACACCGTCTCACCCCCTTCTTCAACATCCGAACTGTATCATCGAATTACAAAAAAAAAGTGAACACCAATATCAACTTCGTATGAACGATAATTGAAGCCAACGATGAATGACACTGAAGTAACTTACAGGTACATCAGCATTGTTGCTATGCGCTGACCCGCATGCCTAGTACTAAACGTATCCAAAAAGTAGTCATAATGAGGTTCATACTTTTGTCCAACTTCATAATGGAGAACATTAAAGCTTTCGCCATTCTCTGCATATTGTGAAACACGGCTCAAGTAATGGTTGTTTTAAGTATTGGGTGAAAAATAACATACTATCTCAGCTTCAAAAGACAACTGAATCAAAAACCATTAGCAGGAGCATCAAGCCTTAGTTTCTTGAACAGAGGAAAAAACAAAAGGCAGAAAGAACGTGTTACGCACCTACAGGTATAAAAGTAAAATCTGCGATTCTTTTCTCAATATTCCTCACAATTTCATCACCTTCTCTGTCAAGAAATGTTCCAGAGCTTGTTCGCATGCTAAATACATCAATGAAGTGGCAATGACGATCCAAACAAGACAAACGAGATTTATATTCAACATTGAACTCGAGGGATACTTGATAAAGAATTTTGTGATTGGAAAAAAATAATCTAACCTGCTGTTCAGACTCTTTCCTGTTTTCTCGTCAATAACAGCCGATTTATGCATACTAGGTTTTGCTATATTGATTAGATGTTCACATTCCTCTTTTGTCTGCTCAGATCAATCAGCTTAGCCTTATCATTTAGGAAATGGAAATTTGTAACATTAAAACTATATTTAGGGGATTAACCCTAAACTTTAATGAAAACATTACAACCATCTTCACCTTTGAAAATATTACTGATTAACTAGTTTTGTTTGATTAGTGTGTGTTAGGGCAAACATATTGATTTGGTTATTATGGAATTTGAAATTAAGTTCTTTATATTTGGATGATCTTATTCTCAAAGCAAGTTTGGAATGGTAGTGAGTGTGATTTTCTAATCCACTGATGCTCAAAAAATATTGAGAAAAGACAGAATCCAAACATATGTAATTTCATTAAAAAATACATTTAAAATGGATTCATACACTAACTGAAAAATAAGTAAACATAATATAATATGTGGAATGAAAATCACTTGATGCTCATTTGGTACAATAGAAAAATTGGACATGTCCAACTTATGAATCAATAATACACACACCATTTTGATCTTTTCATGAACAGTTTTTTAACGGATGGATATTCAATTCATCCATTAAATGATTTAAAGCATTTCATTTTACAAAATGATTTAAATAATTAAGAATATCATATTTTAAATATTTTAAAATAGTAAAGATTTTTATTGATCTAGATTAAATTATTAAAAGAATAAAAAATTAAAGGTGGACGCAAGAGCTCTGTTGCAGACCACTGCACACACAGATCACATGAGCTCTGCCATTGACCTCTTGAGCTCCACCTTTAACCACCGCGTAGGTCGTTAGAGCTGTGTCGTGGGCCATTGTGCCACCAACAGAACTCATGTAATGTTAAATATAACGTGAAGATGTGATGCTATTTTTTAGACTATGACACATGCATTTCACCGGACACTCTTCCAATCATAAACGTTGGTGTTTTGTAGAACACGACTAATTAGTAATCCAATCATAATTTGATAATTAATTAGATCATCAACAAATTATTTCTTATCAATTAAAACAAGAAGGGAAACAAAAAACTGACCAAAAAATTATGATATAAAAACGCTCTAGGCTCCCAAGATATGATTTGAACCCAACGCTTATTTTCATCGTCGTCGCTTCTGCATGCATGCATAGAATAAACGAGAAAGAGAGGTCATAAAGAGAGAAAAACAAAACAAAAAGGAAGATGAGTTTGTAGTTGAATTGTAGAGAAACCTGAGAGTGTTAGTATGAGTGATGGAGTTAAGGTGATTTAGTTTAGGGATATGAAGAGTTAAGATAATAAGAATGAGAAATGTGAAAGTCATAAACAATGTGAGGAACAATGTCCAGCATGTTATTAGCGATGGTTTTCGAAGTCCCACGTTAGTGTGCTTGAATTTCACCATAACAGTCATTGAAGATGAATGAATGAATGAATTAAAATCTGAAAAGTGAATTAATTTGAATTGGAAAAAAATGAGAATGTGACCTATTAAACTTTGTTTATTTCCGTGTGTTATATTCTTTGCTCAAAGTCGTTTCTTTTCATTTCATCAGAAAGACATGCACTCTCCAATTGAAATTATTTTTTTCATTATTAAAATGGTCTTCCTTCAACTCTTCATAATTACATATTGACAATATTTTTAGAATATGCCTCTTTTTATAAAAGTTTTATGAGAAAGAAAAAGAAACATTTGTAATATCTCACACTCCTCTGATTAAACATTAAAATATTCAATTTTTACAAATCACTCTCCTTCTTCACAAAGAATTCACAAATCACTTATTGTAAGCGCGATTCTCCAACTAATTTTTTTAAGCAAAAAAAGAACAGTGAAACTAAGTAACGTGCAACATCAGTCATCTCGTGGGCAATTACTAGCAACCGGGCGTCTCAAGTGCAACATTGACACTTCTTTCTCCACCACGTTGAATTTTACAGGGTTTGACATATGTTTAAGAGACGATGAAGGAAGATTCGTGCTTGTTTGGACACTTTGGTCGCAACCTATTTGCTCCATGGAACTTGGTGGAGCCTTGGAATTGCTTCATGCCATCAATTAAGTGCATGATCTACAACTTCACAATGTGGATTTTGAACAACAACTGTAACAACAGTGAAATTATATTGTAGAACCCAAGCACTCATTCATTTTGCTCTGCTTTTGCTTTTGGCTTTCTTTTATGAATCCATAAACAAGCATATTAAATTACTAATGCAGGAGAGAAATAGAGAAACCAGAAGGTTGCTGGATGTACTAAATTCACAGAGAAAGCAAATTGAATTATGATCAATATAGTTTTGCTCTTGTACACTGTTGCACTGTAATTATGCAGAAGGCTATTGAATTGTATCTATCAAGCAATTTGGCCATTTTGTAATCTGCTATGCACTTAATCTTTCATAGTAAAGATGTGTTTACATTCTTAATGTGATTTGTCATATAATTATTTTATAGGTAGACAAATGATGTGTATATAACTTTCTCTGGAAAAAAAAAAGAAAGATGTATAGCCTGATTATTAACCTTCGTAAAAAAAACTTGATTATTTACATTCTAATGGAGAAAGAAACTCTCTGATACAAACCCTTGTCGAGGGTTTGCTTCGGCAAATGCAGAAAATATCGACACAAAAAGGAGGGAAACATAGTTTTTCTAAGGGCTCTTCTATTCAACTATCTTATGTAGATGCATTGGAAGGGTAGCTTTTGGATACGGAAGGAGGTGAGCGGGTGGAGACAATGCATATTTATTAAGTTATTACTAGGCCATGAATAGACGATTATGCGATGTTTTAAGCCTCGACAATCATTTGGTACAATATTGGCATGCATGAACTCTTGCAAACATAAAAAGAAGCAAATCAACATGGGAGGTGGATAGAAAAACTTCCATATTATGGTCATGAGACAAAAAGCCACAGCTCAGAATAATGGTTAGCAAGAAATTGAACTTTGTAAACAAAGTAGAAGATGAATAAACAGATAATAGTGTTCCAATTGTTGCCATAAGCCCTAAAAATTGCACAGATTACACAAGATGCTAAACAACCTCTCCATACAACATTTATTATGATCTTATATGGCAGTTGAATCTAGAAGAAATAGTACTTAAAAAACATGATAGTGCAAAAGAAATCATAAATTTGAGAAGATATTTCACTTACGATGACTTTTTGTATGAAACTACCTGCAAACAATCTATCAGCCGTTTCAAATCAGATTCAGCTTCCCAATATTGTAAACTTTGCCAAATAAAACATTGTTGTGTAGCCATAACTGTAAAATTATATTTATATTTGTATATGTGCCAGTACAACGACAAAGGAGATATAACAACCTACAATAATCTACATCTAGATTTTGAATTCATCGACATGCAACCATTTGGCACATGACCACTTATCTCCCTTGATCACAGGACAAGCACCTAAAAATTATCACATACAGATAGGTTTGTAAATTCATCTAATTTTAAAGGGAATGCTCGTTAACACAAGCTCATTTAATGCTTTTAAGATTGATAGTAATAAAAGAACACTTTACCGTGCAAATTCGATGGATCTAAAGTTGCATCAGGCTTCATGCTCCAGAAAAGTATAGCATTACCCATTTTTGGCTTCCACAATCGGAAAGCTCATTCCACCAAGGCACAGAGCTAAAATTTCCCTTGGCATTTGGAAACACCGTCTCACCCCCTTCTTCAACATCCGAACTGTATCATCGAATTACAAAAAAAAAAGTGAACACCAATATCAACTTCATATCAAAGATAATTGAAGCAAAAAATGAATGACACTGAAGTCACTTACAGGTACATCAGCATTATTGCTATACGCTGACCCGCATACGTAGTACTAAACGTATCCATAAAGTAGTTATAATGAGGTTCATACTTTTGTCCGACTTCATAATGGAGAACATTAAAGCTTTCGCCATTCTCTGCATATTGTGAAACACGGCTCAAGTAATGGTTGTTTTAAGTATTGGGTGAAAAATAACATACTATCTCAGCTTCAAAAGACAACTGAA
>Ga0315914_1003679_pt1 | contig 23210 bp, 10 predicted proteins | sample MpolenodulesMG_FD_203920 | JGI IMG/M metagenome (GOLD analysis project Ga0315914, IMG submission 203920) | Medicago polymorpha root nodule microbial communities from Los Angeles, California, United States - elongated nodules | ecosystem: Host-associated > Plants > Roots > Nodule | place: USA...
GTTTTTATTTTTAACTAATCTAGACCTTTGATTATTTATGAGATAAATCTAATGGTATATGAAAGTGGTCCACCGGTGAACCACTTAATTGATGGTTCACCTTAGAATTCACCATTTACTTAACTATTATGAATTCGTTTGAAAAATCATACTTTTCAATTTTTAGCGATATTGAATTTATGTTGTTTTCGATGTATTAATTCTACTATTCTATCATATTTAATAAACAAATATCTTAGTTAAAAAACCAACTCCAAAGTTTATCATTATCTAATTAAATCATCAATTGTCAAAGCACCTCATACAAACAAAAAGTGAAAACAAAATATAACACCTCATTCAATAGGATGTAAGGTCATTATTCAATTCCCTTGCTATTACATTATATATTACCCTCTTGAATATTGTTCCTTTTATTGGACTTCATTTAAAAATAAAACATTAACAAGGTAGAAATTAGTTGCGAAATCACGAGTCTTTTACTAATTGCTCAAAAAAACCTCTTATTTGGCCGTTGTGGCGGCGGGCAGACTAAACCTTTACCATTGGGTCCACAAGAAGCACAACATGAGCATATGTGCTTATTGTCAAGAGTAGTGTCACATCTACAACCGTAAGGCTGGCTGCCTGATCCAAAAGACTCCACAAATTCTTGTTCACATGAGTTTTTAGAACAGTCGCCACTGTTTGTCAGATCTTGGAAACAAAATTTGGCTGCAAAATAAGATCAAATCATTTCACATATATGTTAGTTTAGTTTAATAATAAGAACAATAATATTTCTTACTTAAAAAAAAATAAATAATAATAGGAAAATGCTAGTTATCACGATCAATTTGTCAGATGAAAGCGAAGAATTAATCTTAACATCTCGTCTTAATTCTTCGCTTTCTTGCCTATAATTTTCATAAACGACTCATAATAAAAACAACAATAATAATAAATTTACCAGATCCGTAGGTGAAGAGGGCAAACAAAGCTGCCACGATTAGGAGAGTGCTTCCTAGCTTCATGATGTTATTTGATCAAATAGAACACTGAAAGTTAAATAGAGTTAAATATTTTCAAATAGAACTGTGAAAATGCTATGACAATGTCAAAGTAGAGGAATAAAATGCATAGATATATAGGCATCACAAAGTTCACTAAAAAAAGGAAAATATGGAAACAAAATAAATATGGAATATTTGTTTCCTTAATGCACTGATTTAAATCTTTGACCAAAAAAAATCTTTTCAATAAGCGGCAAATTGATTTTATCAAGGTAAGTTTTAATAGAAAATTTGATTCTGTTTATTCGCCCGAATTAAGTATTAATGTGTATTTTTGTTTTTAAGATAGTATTAATGTGTGATTTGTTTCTTAAAGATATTTGACCAAAAAGTTTAATTTACTGCATTTTTTATTTTTTTGATAACCTTTCTTTTATTTTTTTGAAGGATTTTGATAACCTTTCTTAATAACCTTTCTTAAAGGAGGTTATTTTTTAAGACCAAAAAGAAAAAGGAGGTTATTTTTATAAGAAAGTATTAATGTATAATTTTTTAATAACCTTTCTTAAAAGGTTATTTTTTAAGAAAGTATTAATGTGTAATTTTTTTTAAAGGAAGCATCAATGTGAGATTTTTTATTTTAAAGGAGTAATTTACTGCATTTTGATTTTTAATTGACAACGATTTTTTTTTTATGGGAAAATGATGTGGTTTAAGAACATGAAATCATGAATAATGCGGGGTATCGAGAAACCGCCTCAAGATAACCCCCCAGTTAGAGTAACTTGTTTGGAGTAGGGGTCTAGAAGTCTTAACTCAACTGACAAATGTCGAAATTACAAGGTCAGACGCTGTGACCTGAGTTCGAATCCGGAACCTCACAAAAAAAAAAAAAAACTTGTTTGGAGTAGGGTGGTTCTTTTCCGGAACAGCGTGATTTTTGCTTTTGATATCGTCCACTTATGCCAATAATTTCAGCAAATTGGTCTAGGACATATGTCCAAGAATTTTAGTTGGTTTGCTTGGCTTATTTAATCCTATGGTTGAATTATGCAGCTATTTTGGGGTGTCTTAATCCATGGCCTGTCTATAGGGTACTGTGTGAAGGTATGAACTTTTTTGCAGCAGTTTGCATCAGGATTTTTTCGCTTTGGTTGTGTTTTGTGTATCGATAGCGTTTCATAGTGGTTCAGGAGCATTGTGCAGCATTCTTTTTTTTTTGTTTCAAATAGCCTAATGGTTAAAGCTCACACAGTTTAATTGTGGAGAAGTGGAGTGTCTGGGGTTCGAATTCCGACCCCTGCATATAAAACGCAATATCTCTACTAATTGAGTTAAGCTTACGGAGATTTGTGCAGCATTCTTTTATGTTGGTGTTGTGATTGTTTTGCATTTTTTGCTATTGTGGTTCTTGCAAGTTGTTCTCAAATCAAGTGCATTATTTGTCAATTTTTTCTAAAGCTGGAGTCATCGTGTATCAGGGCCGTCCCTAGGTAATTGGAGGCTCGGCTCTCATGTAAACATAGACCCCTTAATAAAATAAAAACATTTTTTTTTAAAGAGCAATTATCTATTTAAATTGAAAATAAGATCCTTAAAGACTAAAAAAAGGTGTTTATTGTAACTAATACATAAAAGATCAATATTCTAATCAATAATATAAAAATACAATTCAAGCGAATATCTTTATCAATCTTCTATGTTATATTTTTCCTTAGTTTGTACAAAGCCAAAAATAAAAGGTTTATAATGTTTTTTTTTATAGAGAATAATTATAATGTTTGTTCTTTCAAATAAAAAAAAGGCTAAATTGCATTTTTGGTCCCTTAACTATTTAGGTAGTATCACTTTGGTCCTTAATTAAAATTCGATTTATTTTGGTCCCTTAACTTCTCTTCGTTACACATTTTGGTCTTTTCCGTTAGTTTTAATTCAAAAACGTTAGGTTTTCTTCATTTTCTTTTGGAATTTTTCTGGGATTCTTGTTATTGAAGGTTGATGGAGATGATATGAAGATGAAAAAGAGGAGAAGAAGATGAAGAAAACCTAACGTTTTTGAATTAAAACTAATAGAAAGGACCAAAATGTGTAACAGAGAGAAGTTAAGGGACCAAAATGAATCGAATTTTAATTAAGGGACCAAAGCGATACTACATAAATAGTTAAGGGACCAAAAATGCAATTTAGCCTAAAAAAAATTATAATATTTGTTGTTAGAGTTTAACTATCTTATACAATAAGAATGAGCCAAAAATTACAAGAAGTGTTCTAACAAAATAAGAAGAAAAAAAATTATATTATGTTTTCATTTGTAAATATATAATCAAATATGTTAAGGAGAATTTGGCTAAATTAAAGAGATAGAAGAACTTCAAATCCATGAAGAAGAAAAATTTGTCAAAAAAAATAAATATCAAATCATGAAATATGAGTTTTGAACCCATGACCCAAGCATTACCATCCTGCACTTGTACCACTAGGCCACTTCAACCAACATGAACTATAACTTACGATGTATATATTTATTACTTGTTTCCTGGGCTATAATTTTTTATATGAGGCTCATACCTTGGGGAGGCCCAGCTCCATTGAGTTGTTTGCACCCGCCAAGGGTCGGGCCTATCGTGTATATTTGCTTCATTATTTTGGAGGAGGTACAGCATTTGTGAGGTTGAAGTTAGTGTTTTTTAAGGTGTTTTCAGTGTCTCGTGTATGAAGCAACTTCGATTTTATTTAGCTATCTTGTATGTGCATTGATTGACAGGTGTGTTTTTTCATGGTGTTGTAAGGCCTTTTGTCTCTTATTTTTGCCTAGCATTGTATCTTATTGTTTTTAAGAGCAGTGCCATTCGCATTCGTTGCACAAACCTTGTTGATTTGTTTCACTGACTTATTATTTTTTTGTGCTTATTGTTTTTATTCCTTCATTAAAATAAAGAAAGTTCCTAAGCAACCATATATGTGATAAAACAAGGGTTGAGCCCTAAGCAACACAAACGTTTTGATTCCCTCCGAGAGAGGGAAGGTTAACATGACAAACATGAGGAAATTCCTTCCAAAAATCCTAAGGCTAACAATTCTCCCATATGAACAGAATACGAAAAAAATTTCCATGAATCAAATAACGAAGGAAGGTTGTCAATACTTACCCGAAGAAATGCATAAGACGATTCACGAATGAAACTCAAACAAAGAGAAGAAGGAATCCACTCTAAAGCTTCAATACAAGGTTTTAAAGAAGACAAAACTCCAGAGAAACAGAAGGGAAAAATGTTAAAATGGGGGGAGGGGGGTTCGCTATTCACCAAAACCACGATTCAGATCCAAGAAAAAAGGTCTCCCCTCTTTTCTAGGTCAGGCTCAGACAAGCTATAACTTGACTTCCTCGAATTATAGCTTGGGGGCAACTCTTTTGGGCTAGGACAAGGCACCATCTGAGTTAGGATCCAGGTCTAACTAGAATATAACGTAGGGCGGACTCAAACCATATTAACATGCCCTAAATCCCATTGGATCGTGGTTTGAACCATCAATCCAGAATGTCTAGTATGGATCCAATGATGTGACTGCCCATAAATCATTACAAGTGTCTCTTTAGGACATATGTCCAAGTGAAGGCCTAATAGCCAAAACATTATTGATCCCTTATCAATTCTAATGTACAACATTGGGCCAGATAACTCATTTTTTCCCGTAATATTTGCCTCACATTCTTGACCACTCACTGACTTGAACTTCAGAGCACGTGTAGTTATACCACCCGTCTTCGATGAAGAAGGACTCACGTGGATCAACAACAAATTCCTCCCTCCTTGTACCAGCAGCCAACCCTCAGACCATCTTCATTAAGTCTGAAAGGCTCAAAAATTAAGAAAGGAGGTTAATAATTTTACCAAAATAACCCTAGTTGAGGTCCTAGGTTTAGTGGTAAGAGCTTACTTTATAATCACAAAGTGTTGAACGAAAACCCCCTTAAAGATAATTATAAAGTGACTATTAATGTCACTTTATTAATAAAACATTTACCTTTTCCATTTTTTAAAAAAAAAAATCTATTAGTTGCTTGTTAGTAAAACAATAAGTTGTGAGTGATTTCGCATGATATTAACTACATGATATAATTTGAAAAATTCTTAAGTGTATTTTTGGTCCCTTAACTTTTTCAATGTTGCGATTTTGGCCTCCTAATAACAAAATGACAAATTTAGTCCCTTGTGAATTAGCTCTTTGCAATACTAGTCCTTTTAGTCAATTTTTACTCAGTCAACGCCTATGTGGCATGTCACATGTGTAATTATTTAATTAAAAAAATCCAAATAATCATTTTAAAAATAAATATATGAAAAATGATATTAAAAAATTTTAAAAAATCAGAAAAAAATAAAAATAAAAAACCTAAATCCCAATATTCATTCCTTCGTCTTCATTTCTTCATATCAATCTCAATCCAACCCAGGAAAAAAAATTAACAACTTCCACACACTTTCCAATCCTAACATTATATGGGTCTTAGGCCAAGTTTGAGAAAAGGGCCTCTGATATAATATATCATAATTTTTTTTATATAAATAATGAATGAGACATGCAATAATTATTGCGATTGACATCTCTTGTTACCTCAAGTCACCATAATATAATATTTTGAAATCTCGGTTATGCTGAGACCCTGAAACATTGTGTATCAAATGCACATCGTCTTATATATTATTATTAAAAAAGAATAACCAAATCCAAGAAAGCTAAGTAAACTACACTTCCCTCACACCCATTAACATTAAAACCTTTTATCATTTGATGTTAGTTATAAAAATAAATAATCACAAAAGACTAAATTTGATGTCTTTAGCATGAAACTTTAATGATGAAAGTTATATTATTATTATATTATGAAATCTAGATACAAATTCGAGTCTGCTTCAATTTGAAACACAAAAAAACATCCTACACATAAAAAAAAAAAAATTAGTCTCTGGAAAGGAGTAGAGATTTTGCATTTTACATGTTTCTTCTACATTTTACGTTTTACTTTTAAGTTTCGCGTTTTGGCCAAGAAAATGATGGGGAGTGTGAAAATGAAAGCAGTGGGCTGGGGGTGTGAAAATGAAATGCTACTGGGTTATAAAATAAAAAGGATGAAGGGCTACTGCACTGAAGTCTGATAATGGGTTGGACCCTCTTTGGAAATTTTGCTATATAAACCCCCTTTAGAAAACGTATTGATATATACACCCCCTTATAAAAAAAAACTGGACCCTCCACGGACATGGTCCTGGGCCGCCGTAGCCCCGTCAATGATTTTTGTTTCATCTTTCTTTTGGCTTTTGGCTTTCTATTAATGCCTCCACTGGTAGGTTTACAAATAGTTCTAGTGGCAATGGTGGTGGAGAAACACCCACACGAACGAATCCTTGCATGGCTCGCTCAGTTAGTGTACATGGATGCTCTTAGAGTCAATCAACTTGTGTTGTTTAATTTTTTCATGGGTTGGATTGGGATTGATAATGAAGAAATGAAGATGAAGAAATTAATATTGGGATTTGGGTTTTATTTTTAATTTTTTTTCCTTTCTGTTTTTTTAATTTTATTTTTCATTTATTTAATTTTAAAAATGATTATGTGGCTTTTTAAATTTTTTAAATTTAATAATTACACATACGGCATGTCACATAAGCGTTGATTGGGTCAAAATTGACCAAAACAACCACGACCGTAAATGGGCTAATTTAGGGGGTTAAATTTGTCATTTTTTAATAAATGATCAAAATCGCAACATTAAAAAAGTTAAAGGGTCAAAAGTAAACTTAAGCCTTTGAAAAAAGTAATTAATGTTACATTATCAAAAGCAAAAATAACTTTAGTAGAACTATTTTTTTATAAATGTGACAATATTATGAGAATAATAAGCAATTCACATGATTTCATATTGGTCATTTGAATTTATCAGTAATATGTCTTACTAATCTCATACGTACTTTTGATACGTTTTCATATCCTCTTCCTCTTCCTCTTCTTTTTTTTCTTCCTTTTTTTCTTTTTGAAAAAAGAATTAAAAAATTAAAAGTGTATAATGAATAACGCCGTTCGAATACACATAGGAAATCAAAACCTAGGATTTGTCCATGTCATATTTATCGATTTTAGTTATATCTATACATTGTACATTTATATATCTAATTTAAAATAATTTTTACCATATCAGTATCATATTCCTATCGTGTTAAATTTCTGAACTTCATAGCTCTAATTGATAATAAATCCCTTAATTAGAAACTCAATTCCAATTTGGTTTATGTGGGTTGGTGGACGCGACAACTAGAGAGTGTTAAGATGTTGACATAATGCTTTTACAATGATGACACGCATGAATGAGTCAGAAAACAAGTAGTGGCTATGAGAACCTGATTTTCTTCATAACTTTTTGAAGAGCAATAATATATTTTCCACTAATAATGTCGGGATTTGAAAGAAAATTTTGATAGGCTTGTTTATTCCGTGTAACTACGACAAAGAAAAGGTGAAGAAAGTGTGACAAATTCCTTGTACATACTTCTTCATTTCATTATGGGCAGACCTAATAGGATCTTCTTCAATAGTTGTCTCAATTTTTATGGCTGAAACTATCCGTTTTCTGTGGATATATGTGAGGTCATTCCATTGAAAAATTAATCATGTTGAACTCATAGGAGTCAACTCTCACGATATGATATCATGAATAATATCGGAAGAAGTATCCATATTTAATATCTAATATACTTGTACCAATATGAATGGAGTTTGTGGAGGGAGCAATTTATTTTATAAGAAAAAAATGAAAAAAATCTTTTAAAATCTACATCATACTCCCTTAACAACATACTAGTATCCTAAAAAAGAAATATCACAATAATTGCTTTCTCTTAAATGAAATATAAGAAAAAAAAATAATAGTTGAAAAATTGACGTATGTGGTTTAAATTTTAGATCACTTTCCTAAATGAAATATAAGAAAAAATTACGGTAGTTGAAAAGTTGATATATGTAGTTTAAATTTTATACCACACACATATACATTTGAACTATCTTTTTTTTTTTTTTTTTTATATTTCATTTTAGAGTAATTTTAAAGATCTTGAAAACTAATTATATTTTTTTGGAATGCTTGAAAACTAATTATATATTATAGTTGAACATTTTTTAGTTACAAATTTACCCTTAACAACATACTACTTGTTTTTAAATTCAAATTTAAAAAAAATAAAAAATATTGAAAGTGAAATTGAAATAAATTTAGATAACGATATGTTATAAAATAGAACTAAAATTAGACTAAAAAACAATAACAATTAAGTAAGAACTAAATTTATAAAGTCTACATTTTACAATGATCAAAAACATATTAAACTTTTTATATAGAGAGAATATCTCTTTCCATCTTTTATATTTTTTATGAAACAGATCATATGTTCCATGTTTTAAAGAATTCACACTAAATTGCCTCACCAAACAAATGTATCTTAATAACTTGCCACCTTCATAGTTCATTTTAATTTATATTTCATGATATAGTATTAATCTATATGTACGAGAAGAAATTTAAAACATAAACAGTGGAAAAGAAGAATAAGAAATTTAATGGAGGAGAATACTATTCCAAAGAAATAATAGTACATCTAAAACATTTTTTTTTTTAATGAAAGTAGTTGTACGCCAAGTTAATGTGGGACACATCTACAATACACTATCAAAAAAAAAGAAATGGGAATGCTACAATGTGGAAAAGAAATTTTTTATTCATTTTTCTAAATATCCTTAATTAATATTTATTTTCTTATCTCAAATATTTTTCTTCCTTAAAAAACCTACTAGGCACATACACTCTTCGAATTAATCGTGTTTCAGTTTTGGACATGTGTCGTGTCTAATATGACACCGACACATATAATTACATTAAAATATGTAATTTTTTTAAAATATTAACGGTGTCGACGTATCAATATTTGTGTCGTGTCTGATGTTTATATCCGTATAGCTTAAAACTACTACGGCCACCCCGAGGAAACCGTTTATTTTAATTTAGAGATTATAAAGCTAGGTACTTAAAAGCCTTATTTAGTTTAAGCCTGACGTTATCTCCAATTATATTATTCATCAACAAAAACACCTGAAGATAAAGCAAATACGGTCAGAAATCCATATCTGCTATTAATAAAATGAGAGGATAAAGTATCTTATTCCTGTTTGCTTTCATGAAGTGTGCAATTTATATCAAAGAACCCCATTCATGGAAAGACTGAATTTTTTTGTTAACAATGTACGTCAATATACTGGATTCATTTTAATATTAATTACTTGTGTGTTTCTGAAAATATGACCTTTTTCAAAAAAGATTAGAAGAAATGATATTTTTACAATCATTTTATAACAAATTTTGGACAATCCTCTCTTTCAAACTTACATTATGTTTTTACTCTCTCTTTCTTTTTCGCTCCCTCTCAATTGTTTTTGACCAATAAGAAGAGAGAGAAAAAAAGATTGTCACAAGATTTATAACCAAATAGTTGTTCAAATATTATTACTAAAAAATAGTCACCGTTTGAACTTTAATAGGTTTTTTTAAGGAAAAATATATTGGTTTCTAATCACTATGTTCAGGAAAGGGACCAATTTTTCCAAAATATGAAATCACTCGCAAATGGAGCGAAATTGTGCATTACATGTATGAGTTGGCGAGATACTCTTTCCTATTATGTTAGGAGAAGTATCTTTAGTGCAAATGATGTGGTGAAAACGAGGCATTGGATGGTGCATTGGTACAGATACACGTATCTTGTCGATGGATCAACCTTGGTTAGCAATAAGAGAGAGTAGCTCGCCAACTCAGACAGGTAATGCACCAGGTTACTCCATTTATGTGAGTGAATTGATTGATCAAGCTACCAAGACGTGGAAAGGCTTCCTTGTGTGTCATCTATTTGATCCACATACTACAAATTTGATCATGAAAACTCCTTTTTTTTTCCTAAGTTACTAACGATATGTTGGTGTGGAAGGGAGAAAAGAACGTACAATATTATCTTAGTATTGTTTATGGAATTTGTGCACAATCCACTCGAAATACACGCATTTACGCAAGCCAAGAAGTTGGAATTCTATATGGAAAATTGAAGCACTAACATAGGTGAAAAAACTTCTTTGTAGAGTATGTCGTGATTGTTTTCTTACTCGTATTCGTCTTCTTAGTAGATGTGTTACATGCCCTTTTGAGTCTGTTATGTGCAGTGACAGTATACAAGATACTTTACACACTATTTTTACTTGTCCCTGATCGATTCAGGTATGGGGCGCAATGAATCTATGAGTTGATGTAGAGCTAGCCATGATGTATTTAGATATTCTGAGAACAATTGTTTTTAGATTATTACAATGATTTCAAACACCCAGATTTCTTTATTTGCAACCGTTCTTTGGATCCTCTACAAGCGTCAAAATATAAAATTATGACAACAAGTAGACGAAACGAATACCTGAGTTTTGAATGTGTTGTGCATATGTTAGAAAACTTAAAGCTTGCACAAGAGTTGTGCAGAACCGCAAGAATAACAACCACCATTGTTCCACCAGGATTGAGCAATATTCACAGCGCACACTGGCACTGTCCCTCCTCTAGTAGATTTAAATGTAACGTTGATTCGTCGTTCTCCTTTATTGATACTCCCTCCATCTCACAATAGGTGTATTATTTCCTAAAAACAATTTCTCAAACTATTTGTCGTTTTACAATATCAATACAACATTTATAATTTTTTTACATTGACATACCATAATTAATAAGGGTGTTTTAGTAAATGATACAAATTTTTCAATTAAATTAACATTATTAATCATTTCTTTAATAACCATGTAAAACTCAAATATGCCTCCTATTACGAGACATAAGGATTAATAAGGCTGGTGTCAACATGTGTATTCGTGATGCTGAAGGGTGCTTGGTGTTAGTGAAAACAACCTGGTTCTCCCCGTTGTGTTCGTGAATGTCGATGAGGCGTTAAAACTCTCTCAAGCGCTACAGCGGGTGGTTGATTTAGGTTTTGATAGCACTAATTTCTCTCTTGATTCGAAGATTGTTGTCCATGCTTTTAATGGTGACAACAATAATAATAACGAGTTTGACAGTATTATTCACCATTGTAGATAGTTGTTTAACACATCTTTTAACAACTCTAAGGTTGAGTTTAGCCCGAGGCAAAAACAAACAGGGTCGCTCATGAATCGGCATGGACAACCTCATTAGAAGTTAGCTTCCAATTATTTATTGATGTACTGCCTTATATTTACGCTTTATTATCTAATGAAATGAGATGAATGTTTTCCCTAACAAAATTAACATAAAACCAAAATTATTAAGTACTAACTTTTTTTTGGAAAAAGTACTAATTTAAAACAATTATATTTGCAATAGGAAATATATTCAAGTCTTGTTTTAATTTATAACATAACATTAAAGTTTCCTCAAGAAAAAAAACATAACCTTAAAGTTTATTTCTCTGTTTCGCAATCAAGAGTTACAAGGTTCCTATGTTTTTTTCCTTAAAAAAAAAGGTTCCTATGTTTAAAGTCGATAGCAGAGTGAATTTTTTTGTTGTAAGAACAAACAGCATAGGGTTTTTTTTCACGATAAATTCATGGGACAAACAGAGAGGGTAATAGTTGGACCACCATATCGATCATATCTCATTGTTTTTACTTAAAAAGTCATCATGATTTTTGTTTTCGTTATGTTACTATCTAGCATGTTTAAAATATGTTACTGAAATATTGTTTGAGTAGAAAGTTTGATCAATATCTTAATGAATCCCATAAAAGTGTAAGTTCATAATACTCTTTCCGTCCAAAATATAAGAGAATAATATTTTTTTAATTTGTTGAATGATTAATGTATATAGACTATAATAAGGATTAAATACATCATTTATTTAATAAATATGAAAAATATTCTTCTCTTATATTTAAGACTAGAGGGAGTGGTTCGATTTTGTAACATAAATGCTGCAGTGTTCAACTTCTTCCCGATAAATTCTTAAAATAACCATTAATTTTACTTTAATTAATAATAATTTACTCATTTTCCAAAAAAAAAAAATTTAAAAAATTTTATATCTCATCTCAATGATATAATGCCCATAAAAAAACAAGTCATTGAAAAAGTTTTATTTTCCTTTACTCCCTAGCACTTATACTGATTCTTGGCAACATCTAGAGTTTCTAACTTTCTTATGACTCTTCACCATATTCTGGCTAGAAAATCTTCGCCTTTTCAATTTTCAAACATAAAAAGCAAAAAAATATTGCGCCTACATGTGGTTAGGTAAAAACCAAGTAAACTTGTGTAGCAACTCATTCACATAGTAGCCCCATGTTTTCCCCATGTTTTCATTCTCTTGGTAGTCCAATATTTTGATATCAGGAGATTAATAAAATAATATTTATTTTGAAAAAGATATAAGTACTATTATGGGCAAAAAGACTGAATTCTAGAGGAACACATTATGAGACTCCAATGACGATAAATCGTTGCATCCTAATACCAAGTTTTAAGTGTAAGTGGTTAAGTTTTATATCACTTATGAATAAATAAAATATTGGATATTTTAGAGAGTTGATCCATACTCCCTAAAAAAAAAGAAAAAGAGTTGATCCATATATTAATCTTCTAAAGTTTTAAATAGAGATGTGGTAACTCCCTCTCTTGTGGTCCTAAAACATTGGCAACAAATGGTATCAGAGCCTTGACTCATCTTGGTGGGGGAGCATGAGCTAGATCTTGTTATATGAGTGGGAACTAACATTTACAGTAGATATTGTTGGGTTTCAAATTTAGTGGTTAAGTCTCACATAGTTTATGAATGGTAAAATGTTTGATATATAAGAATGGTGATTCATATACTTGGTGTCTTAAGATTTTTGGTAAAGATAAGACATCTCCATCACTTGTAGTCTTTAAACATTGAGTGGTTGTTGCTCTTATGCCCCTAGACACCCCAAGAAGAGGCTATACGAGAATCAGGTCAGATTCCTTTCAACAAACTCAACAAATTTTTACATATACTCTTGAAATCCAACTTGTAAAGGGACATCTACTAAAAAGAAAGGTACACACCGAATCTAAAACCCTAGTCCGCTCACCCACTTAAATCATAAACTGACTTGAGCATTAAAGTCCTTGCAAGTTCAATACCCTCTTGCGGGAGTCAACTACGGTTATTTACCGCATTTAATCAATTATTGTTGTTGATCTAGATCTTTCTCATATCAATTACTATATATAGACAATATTAAAAAATTTTACATATACGATAATGGTTTGTCTCTTCATTGATAATTGACGTCTCTAATATATAAGAATTATAGTGTGATATTAATTAGACTAAGATTGAGAAGACCAATGCTACCTAATCAATACAAATCATTGACTAATAATAATTCATGAATGCAAATCAATATTTCTAAATATAAACATATTTTCTCACACTCCCGCGGTCGAAGCACGAGGCTATCAATAAATATTGGTATATAATTTGTAGAGAATCAAATTTTTATTCTTCAATTTTTATAAAAAAATTAGACAATAAGATAATCACATGATGCAAAAATGAAATATAGTTAGACACACGTTGAAAATGTTTTAGTGACATGACACCGTTTTAAAAAACAAAGGGAATCGTATAATACAATTTTTACACAACAATGATATTTAAACATTCTTTTCTCTCTATTTCTGTAACATTATCAATTTATCACATCACTTTCTTTGTCTGTTTCTTTCTTAAAGTGTTGATGAGGCGATTGAGTGTTTGCAAAACATTTTTTTTTCTTAAACCTTATCTCATATAAACCACTTTTGACATACAATATCACTAATGCATTTGCACTACTCACATCTACAAGCATCTAGCCAAGCACAAAAAGGAATCTTCCTCAATACCAAAAGGGTACTTTTGTAAACAAAATTTTTGTCATTTTTACTATAAATTCTTGAACCACCACTTCACTTCTTTTCACTTCCATCCATAAAGAAAGAGAAAGAGTTAGAAATCAAAAGAAAGAGAGAGAAAAATGAGGCCAATCAACACTTTATCATCACCATCATCAACTCAAACCAATGAGATTAAGATATGGCAATCTCCAATTCCATATCTATTTGGAGGCTTAGCTATAATGCTAATTTTAATTTCAGTTGCATTGGTGATCCTTGTATGCTCCTACAAAAAACGTGGTTCTTCTTCTCAATCATCAAATTCAGATGAAGAAATGAAACAGGTAATGTCCAAGAACATAGAGAAGATTAATTCTGAGCCAGAAGTACTTGTGATTATGGCTGGAGAAGATAAACCAACTTACATAGCCAAACCAATTATTATCACTACTTCTTTACCTTACTGCACTTGTGGAGCTGAGTCAACTTCAACAACATCTTCATCAACCTTAACCATTGAGCAAACATTAACTAATTAAGTTATTGTAAGCAACAAAATTTTGATATAGTATAGAGAGCGCTTCCTTTATCATATTCTAGTGGTTTTGTGAGCACTGAATATGATCACTTAAGATGAGGTTTTTTTTTTCTTTCAATTTTTCCTTTTTCTTTTGCATGAAGTTTTGCTTTTGATAATGAAGGAATGGCGACTTACTTTGCTACTAACTATGTTTGTTGGTTTTTTGTTTAATAAAGTTTGAGGATGTTGTTAATATATTTAGTTATGCAAATTAATCACCATAGTAACTAATATCTAAGTGATGTGACTAAGGTGGTTAATAAACTATAGTTAAAGATATATTATTTGAAAAGCTCGAGTTCGAATCGTGGCTGTGACTTCACTTACCTGCTGGTTGAACTAGGAATACGAGGATCACATTCTTATGAAAATCCAAAATTCAAAAGGAAAAAAAATTAAACTAATTATGAATTTGATCTTATATCAATGCGTAAAAAGGTTATTTGTTAATGAGATATTAGCTCTTTAAATAAATCTAAAGTATTTTGAGAGTAATTATTTGAAAATCATAACGAACCAACCAATTCAACCCAAAATCAGTTAATTTGGTAGTTAATTTGATACTTTTTTTTGACGTATTTATCATCTGATTCGATTGTGATTGAACTAATTAGCTATTACTAGAATTGAAGATCTTGCATGTTTGATCTTCAATTTAGTTTACTCGGAGATTCATTGGTTGAAAAAAAAAAAATAATCACCATCTATAGTCTAAGGCTCTTAGCATAGAATTGAAGACAAGTAAAAACGACAAATTACACTTACACAAGAACAAGAAATCTCCTGAACTAATTTTTAATGTATAAACATATTCTCTTAATTTTTCTATCTTAAATCATGGTTTGGAATTACATTCTCTTGAACATAGTCCGTGAGTTTTTTAAAAAAGAGTATAAATTGGCATGTCACATAAAAACATCATTTTCTTTTTGTTTCGATTTAGCATATGATTCCATTTGTTTTGTGAGTTAAAATTTCTGAGCGTAAGGGATGACACGAAACGCATAAGTGTGTATTTCGTAAGCAAAAGCAATTATTATTTTAATGTGGGACTTCACCAATAACCAAATACAAACAACCTTTAGTGCTCTTTCGTAAAAATAATCGTTATTTTTTAGTCTCAACCCTTCATTTTAATAGAAGAAGAGTTTTACTGATGCAAAATCTAGATAGAAAATAAATAAAGTTTGATCGATAATTGTTTTAGTCAGAATTTAAACTCTACTTTTTTTTTCGCTTATAACTATTTGAGTTTGATCACTTGTTTAAACATACATTTAGAGAGATTAAGATAAAGAAAAGAGAGAGAATCATATTTTGGTGGGTTGATGATGAAATAATCACTGGCTAGCATTGAAGTCCTTAAACCCATCAAAATCACATAGGAAAAATGGCATAATGGATAACACAGCATCTAGGCATGTGAAAGTGGAACCCTTTTGTTTTATAGCAAGAATGTGGTTTTCTTTTTTCACTTTGTAGGAGCAATATTAAAGATTTGGCATTAGTCTTCAAATTGGTGCAGCGGCGAAACGCACTTGTTTTTCTTTTCTTTTCTTTTCTTCTCTCTTTACTTTTCTACTTTATTTGATCAATTTTGGGTTCTCTTCATTACTTTACGAAGTGATTTATTTAGATTTATAGCTAAATTATAGTATGAGTCTTTTGAGTTTGAAGTTTATAATAAATTTGTTTTCAAGTTATTTTGGTCACACATAAGTCATTTACGTTTGTAAACATTTTCGATTTAGTATTTTTCCACATCATCGTTTTTGTAATGTTTGGTTAACATAAGGACTAAATGAAAAACGTTTACAAACTTAAAAGACTTATGTGTAACCAAAATAACTTATAGGACCAATCTGTTACAAACATCAAACTTAAAAGACTTATGTGTGACCAAAATAACTTAAATGCATATTTTATTACAAACCTCAAACTTAATGACCCATAGTGTAATTTAGCCTAGATTTATTTAATTCATATTAACTTTTTTTTGCAAAACCAAAACAACATTCTAAAATACCACTCCTTCTGTTTTAAAATGAGTATCGTTTTACTCAAAAAATTGTTTTAAAATGAATGTCACTTGTATTTTTCAATGTAGAATTATTATTTTATCTTTAATATTACCCTCTAATTAATTGAGTGTACATTACTTCCAAAACTAAGCATCAATATACATTAAATAAGACTAGTTTAGTAAAATTGTCATGTCTTTTAACAACACTATAACTATTACATTTTTTAATTTGTTGTAAAAACCTTAAACGACACTCATTTTAAAACGGATGAAGTATTATTTAAATTTAACTATATATTTTCTATATGATACAAATGTCATTTTTTAATTGATCAATATATAGTGTGAAAAATTACACAATGCAATATTTTCTGTGGTACAGGTATTTTGCTTTTGTGAGACGCGGCGGCCTGGAATTGCAAAATTTGGTTAGTGGAAGTCCACAAGTTGAAACTTGAAACCTTTTTTTGACAAAAGTTGAGAGTTGAAACATGAAAACAGCTAATTAAATGTGAGTAAGTGAGGATTAAAATATGCGAATTGGCGCAACATCAAATTGACATAAAGTAACGGATACACATTTTGATTTTTTTTATTTTGAAAAAAACAAATGATATTGATTCAAATTGATAGAGTATATCGATGCAATATAAATTTAAAGGCTAAAAATAAAAATGATAAATTTGCGAACAAACTCACAACATCCATGTTAATTACATAAAACGACAGAGTACATATGTCTACAAATATGATTATATTTAAGTCTATGGAATATTCATGTCTTCGGATTTGTAACGTTGACGACGTCAAAGTCATTGATTGAATTTGTACTTGTTCAAATATAATTTTTTAACCTGAATCAAATAAACATCGCACTAAGACGAAAAATCAAACCAAACATAATAAAATAAATGAATCAAGACGGAAAATATGTGTTAATAATTTATTTGACTAAAAGTGAAAGATAAAACAAACATGAGGGGTGATTTCGGATCAAGACCGACTCTAAATCACCCTTCTTTGATAAATCAAGAAGAATATAAATGGCAACGGCTAGAGTTTAAGGAAGAAAAAAAAAGTGATATCAAAGCGTAATTTGGTATAAAATTATTAAATACTTGTTTACCAGTGTTTTTGGTAAACAAAAGTGATTATTTTAAGATTTGTGTTACTTGCAGGATCAAACTTGAAATCTTATAACATGTTTTGCAATGTTTTTTTTCAAAAAATGTTTCAATGTTCATGATGTTCATGCGTTTTAAATGTAAAAAGATGAAGAAAAAAAACTGCCTTGTTCAACAAAATCAACAAGGTTTTGAGAATTTAAAATAAACAAGAACTTTGAAAGATAAAGTGATGAAACTTTAAAGAAAGTAATTTGCATTGCTTAAATGAGAGTTGGTTCATCAAATCATATATACATTAACTTGTTACTCTTTTCTCTTTGTGACTTGGATATTTCGAGCATGAAGAATTCAGAATATGATTTGCAACCTCTATTCCTTTGATCTCGCCTCTTCAACGAGAATTTGAACTCCCTCCGGTCGAATTATGATACTTGAAAATGCTAACATCCATTGAATATCTTGCCGAATCACATTTATATTCAGCTTATACCTGAAGAAACCTCCCTTCGACTCAACCAAACTCCTGTCGACAACAAGCGTTTAAAATACATGCTAACAGTACCATTTATTACTTGTCAGTTTGATTTTAGGTCTAGTTTTAACATGTTAGTCTGCTTAAGGAACATGTTATTAATTTTGATAAATATGACTACTTTAAAAAAAAAAATTGTCTCTAAATATAAGACTATCTACAAATTTCTATATACATCAATTTCTTTTTTTTTTTAAAATACACCTATCATTAATATTATCAATATATCTTAAAATATGAAAAGTTAACATGAAATATCTTTATAAATAAAGGGTAATTTGATAATAGCTAGTAACATACATTTATGACAAATTTATTACTTCAAACACTTTCTTTAATACCTGCGATTTTTGTAAACTATTCCTAGAAAAAGGGACGGAGGAAGTATTTCTTCAATAGGTCCATGGTTATGACAACTTTGAATAAACTAACAACTAATAGATCATTAAGATTAAGATTAAGTTCTATTTTTTGTAAAACAAAAAAGATTAAGTTCTTTGTTAACATCCAATGTATCAAATAATCTTGTGTATCTGTTATGCTATAACATCAAAAGTTATGCTAACAAGACTCTCATTTGAACACTTTCTCCAATATTTACTTTTTCATTGGGTTAAATCATGGTGGACCTACATTTTAAAAATTGAACCCACACAAAGTAGTGGGACATACATTGATGAAAATTGCTCTTCACCTATCAAATTGCAGTCACTCCCAACTGAAAGGACGAAAGTACCCCGCATTAGTTAAGTCACGCTCGGTACTTTCAGGTTGAGTTAACTCACGCTGCGTGTTGTAATAACACATCAACTATGAAACATACCATTCACTTTCAAAACATTTCCAAAACTTTACCAAGTGCAATATTAAACCCTTCAAGTGAGAATCTCTTCATTCTTGCGTCATTCAAATTCAATTTCTCTCACAAAATCAAGTAAGTGTTTGCATTGGGTTTTTTTGGTTTAAATTTTTGTATTTTTGCAGAAATTTTCAATTTTAGGTTTATATAAATTTGGTTTGCATGTTAGTTTTTTTTGTTGAATTAAGTTATAAATTGTTGTTTAGAAGTTGATTAGAGTAAGTTTGATTGAAATGTGGTAGGTTAGAGTTAGATTAGAGTTTATGAAATGTTAAAAGTTGTGTTGAACTCTAGGTGTTTGATAAAATGTCTTAATGAAAATTTGTTTGTTTTTTAGATTGTTAATGAAGAAATTAGTTTGTTAATGTTGATTACAATTAGTTTGACTGCAATGTTGTAGTTTACAGACTGAAATGACACTGCCATAATTTAAGTATTGTTGTTGAATAGTTAGAAATGAACAATGTCCCTATGAAAAAATTCATTGATTTGTTGCTTTTTGAAATTTTGTGTAGATATGTCTCAAAGGCCTGACAAAGTTAGAGCAGGAAGGGAGTCCGCTACAGGTAGTGCACGGGTCAAAAAAGTTGCATAACGCCCTCCTCATACTTAGCCTTGTAGACAGAGACAGGGGGCACGGGCATTGGTAGGATGATGATATGAATGGACCATCGTCACAGGCGGGTGCCTCACAGATAGTGGACTCGACGCAGTATTAGCATCAACATCAACATCAACATGAGGCATATCAACCTCAGTATGAACAAACTCACCAGCAGGAAGGTGAGCCTCAGGAGGAGCAGGGGATGGAGTTCGAGGCCGGACCGCATGGCTTTCCTGGGGAGCCTTATGATTTGTCGCTTCTACCAAAGTTCGGTAAACACATGCGTGACTTAAGTCATGCTGGGGTATTTCCGTCAGTTTGGATGGGAGTGAGCAAATCTTGATGGGAGAAGACCAATTTTCTACTTTTAACCATCCAATAAAAGAGTGAGTGTTGCTAGCATTCCTCACAACACCAAATGTTTATACAATTTCTCAATGTTTTATGATCCCTCCATTTCAAAATACATGTTAAAGTCAAGCACTTCACACATGCAATGCACTACTTTAACCGTTAATATATTTAATTATCTAAAGTATAAAATTATAAAAATTTAATATTTTGTAAATATTTATCGAAACAAATCGATATTCCATATGTTAGTTAAAAAGTATAGTCAAAGTAAATCATGTGAATAGTGCACAATGCCAAAATGCGACGTGTATTTTGAAACGGATGGAGTATTTTAATAATAAAAGAATAAAAAAAAACCTTTGCCTTTTATATTAATAAAAATTGACTTACCTTGGACCTGATGAAGCTTAGGTCCTTAACAATAAATCTCTGTCTCAACTATTTATGGAGAATTTGATGATAGTTTTTCATGGGTACGCACAATGTTTTGATGAGGCTGTTGGCGTTGGGGGGGAATAGATAAAACATCCCAAAAGGATATTCCATATTGCATGTAGATGCACACACTTGGATGACAATGCCAATGTGGCTTAGACTGTTAGACACCGTTGGGGTCTTGTCAAATATCACTATGATGGTGTTTGTATGAAGAATATGGTTCCTAGTTCTTTACTGCTTTTATTTTTGGCTCATGCTTCATATGATAGATGACATTTGTTAAGAAATTAAAATAAAAAAATTATAAATTTTATGTAAAAGAAGTTAATTTGTACAATTTTAATGTTTTGAATGGATCATTTTTAACCTTAAAGAAATTTGTTATAACATTTTCCTTAATTTTTTTATAGAAGTTTCTTACTACATTTTGAATGTATCAAGAAGGTTAGGACAACCATATAAGAAAAATAACATAACTTTTTTTTTATTATTATAAATTGTATTTGATCGTTCAATTTAATAATCTAATATATTCTTTTTTGAATTGCTCATGTTGTTTCCTCTATTTTAATATTTTAATATCTTGTTTTATTTATGAAATATTTTTTACATGAAATTTTAGTCAATTGATGCATATGATATTGCTATATTTTGTATTAGGGGAGAAGGTTTCGGTTCAATATCAAGTAGATAAATTTTGTGAAGCAGAAAGAAATGGCCAATGGAGTTGTTAGCTACGGAGAAAGTTGAAATTATGGCGTTTCAAAAGAGGAGTTGTTTTGTAAAAGGATAACCAAAGAGATTTCTTTGGATATTTTGGCAAGTAACTGTTTTTTTTTTTTTTTTTAAGAAAAAAGTTTGTCTATTCAAATTGGTATAAGGGAGAATCAAACTTGAGACCTTGGAGATGAATACATTCTAAAAGTCTCAAGTCAACACCACCAACAAGTAATTTTTTATGAAGTTTTTGTATTTGTTACAAATTTTACTAGAGTAAAACTTAATTTTTTGTCTATAGGCAACTTATGTTTGCATTGAAATATAATTGACTAACTAAATTACTAATTTTTTAAGATTTTAGGGTGTCTTAGTTTTCTTTGATTAACAAAGAAATAAAGAAATAAATATTTTTAGTTATGGGCATACAATAAGTTCAGCAAGTATGCCAGATGTAGAATTGATGAGAACAAAGTAAAAACTACTATCAACAATTGATTAGTTTTCTTGATTTTTAACAAAGTAAAATCTTGTTCTCGAATGTGATTAGAGTTCTCAAAGTAAACAATTTTTTATTAAGCACATTGGTTGGGTATCATAAAGCTAAGACTTTATTTGTCAAAAAATAAAAATAAAGCTAAGACTTTTTTTTGTTACAAGAATCATGTTTGTGGATAAATTTACCGAGTATGATTGGGAAGATGGTCCTAACTGATGACATTCTTGTCAACTTTATCTAAAGAAGAAGGTTTATTCAACCTCGTCCACTTCATGGCATTCATGAATTTGACCTGTATTCATATAAAAATTTACTGAGTATGACTATGATTTGGATGCTTCCAGTAGCTTTGTTAAATTACAATTTTATGTTCTTGTAAACTTAACTTAGCTGGTATGGATAATGCATAATGTATGTAAGGTTTAGGTTCAAACCTCGGACACTACCAAAATAAAATTTACAATTTTATAAAAATTAATTTCTCTTTTTATAAAATTAGTTTTTATTAAGCTTTGGCAAAGTGAATTTATGGTCATGGATAATGTAGTACGTCAATTGTCAGAGAAAATAAAAATCTTTTAAAAAAAGTGATATTGTTAATTTAGTATTAATATTTAGTATCGTTAATTTCCTTCAAAATTCTTAAAAAATGATCATAATTAAGATACTTTCATTTGGCCCACTAGTTTGAGCTCATTCAAAAGTGTCCAATTATTATCTATACATTTAGAGATTTTCTTTTTCCACCCTCGCAACTGCTCATGCGCTATCCACATTTCTCATTTTACCACGTTCATATTATAAGCCATTAAGTTAAATTCTATAGCAACATACATTAAATATAACAATTTCAACAATACAATTTTATCAAAATAATTTTTAAAAAATAATTTAACAACGTAAAACAACATAAAAAAACACAAACAAGATCATGGTTTAACCAACCTAAATTCTTCATGTGGTATATCCATACAAGCTTTGATTTCTTCGGGGCCGAATCAAATTTTTCCTAATATCATTAAAAGATTTGAAGAATGAAATGACGAACTCGATCAACCCCTTTGAATTGTGCTGACCAAATATGGGGAACATGGTTCTCACGTCACCATTGTTTTGGAGCTTCATCTGGGTGAACTCGACGCTTCCATCCGAATCAATCAGCAGACACGATACTCAACACTATCGACCCTTCTTGTGTCTTAGTGGTTGAGATGACAGTTAATTTTCTCTAGCAGATCCTTCAAGCAAGACGGTGTGACATCAATGTGGACTCTAAACATATTAGGCCCCCTCCCCCAATTGTAGTAAATTACAGCTAGTTTGGCGTTTATATCTATGAGTTTTATGCACATAACACATCAATTTTATGAAGTTTATCATACCCACTATTTCAAATAAAATAGGAGCATGAATTTTGATGTAGCATATTTACGTATATCAAAAGTAAGTATTTATATATCGTCTCCTCAGGGACTAGTGCGATATCATGGATTGTTCGACATCGATTACCATTTTAAGTTGAAAGAGCAATTT
>Ga0315914_1003680_pt1 | contig 23208 bp, 17 predicted proteins | sample MpolenodulesMG_FD_203920 | JGI IMG/M metagenome (GOLD analysis project Ga0315914, IMG submission 203920) | Medicago polymorpha root nodule microbial communities from Los Angeles, California, United States - elongated nodules | ecosystem: Host-associated > Plants > Roots > Nodule | place: USA...
CTTCCGATCTTAAAGGATGACAGAAAAGTGACAACCTTGTGAAGACATAACCATATAGTAGGTTCGACAAGAGAGAACATTTTAAGAAAATATCAGGTAAATGTGTTTCATTATTTTCCTCTTCCACCAACACTTCAAGAATACAGGACTCCATTTCAAGCAAAAGCTGATCACTTATTTCTTGGGGAACCCGTATGCCTGGAAATATTTGCAGCTCGGAAACCTGAAAAATTATAGCAGCCTTTATGAAACCGTGAGAGTTAACACATACAAGCTTCTGTAAGTAAAGGATCACACCTCAGCATTGGAAACTTTGTGAATTTCTGTGAGAACTTCCACAGAGCAATCCAAAAATTCATGCAAACATTCGTGCTTAGGGTCTTCCAACTACAAAGATCATAATGAGTTAGTAACAGATCAACTAAACCTATTCAATCAAAAATCAGACTGCGGAAGAGTGGAGGCTATACCTTATGACTATTATCAAGGGATTCAGTGACATCAAAAGAGCTGTAAACTAGAGGAATTTCTTTAAAACATTCAGTGAAAGTCACACAGCCTACACAAAGTGCAAACATAGCACTCGGCAAATACAAAACTATTCGCTCATTCGATGTTGAATAACCCTGCACAATAAGGAACAGAAAACTGAAGCAAATGCCTATATATTTATTATTGTTATAGTGTATGTGAACATAATGCTATTACATATTAGTGCAAGTGTATAATATCATAATACTAAATCAACGGGTAGTGGTGCCCTTTATTTTTTTTGAATGGCAAATATAATATATAGATAGAAAGGCAAAACACACAGAAAAGTACAATGGCAAGCCTTCAGAAAAAAGCTAAAAAAGGCCTACCCACGAACCACAGACAGAAAGGGAAAAAAACAAAGCACAAGAACAAACCAAGAAGCCAAAACTAAAATGGCACCCCTAGGAACATCCACAACAAAAGCACTCCAAAAGCTCCCCCTCCAGCACTACCAGAAGCAGCAAAGCCAAGAGAAAACCACCAAGCAGAAGGACCGCAGAAATCTAGGGCCCACCCAAACGCACAAAGCACAGATCAAATCCATCTATGCCCAGCACACAAAACCCTACTGGCGCCAACAAAGAATCAGCTCCACCTTCCACTCATATAGAGAACAGTGGTATTGAGTGTGTTTAGCAAAGAACCACTTCCGAACAGGAATTGGACCCTATCAACCAAATGCTCAACCTCCATGGGCCTCCCAAAAAAATAAAACCTAGCCTAGACTTCTTGCAATTCCCTAAAAAAACTACAACCTGAAACAACCCGACCAAATTACCGGGCAAAACCCACTCCCAGCCTAACCACCTACAAACAGAATACCAGACCTTGGAAACCACCTAAAAGTGAAAAAAAAAAGGTGATCCCCTAATCCAACCACCTGTAAACAATAGCACCCTAAATATGAGGGGTTAATTAAGACCCTAAGCTTGAAGAGATTATGACGAGAAGGAACCCTGTCAAGGAGAAGCTGCCACAAGAAGACCTGGACATTAGACGGTGTCCAACTCTTCCAAACCAAGTTCAGAGCACTAATAACATGCCGAGACCTAGAGTCACCCACTAACTCTAAACCTGAGAGGGCCACATAAGCTGAGCGGGCATAGTAAATCCCATCCGTGCTATGCCTCCAAGACCACGAGACTACACCCTCAGAAAGGACAACTCCATTAAGCATATCCAACAACTCCACCAGCAAATCCTGCTCCCACACAAAAAAGGGTCTCAGTCTCTCCGCTAACGTAGATCCCACTCCCAAACCCATGGATCCAACAACCTGACTCTGCTACTCAGATAGTTGGTACAGCCTAGGGAAGCGCGGATGGAGGTGAGTATGACCATCATAAATCACCCCAGAAAGAGGAGGTCCCCTGGTTGGTTATCCCTAACCACTCGCGAGACCCCTTCCACAAACCGATCCGAGGTGGAGTCAATACTAGACCCGAGTAAGGCAATCCCTCTCCATCACCACCCTAAGGTTGTCCTCAAGGAACCATCTCTAAAGACCCTATGGGAAGTTGTCATCACAGGCCCATACCTCGCGCTCAAAATAGCTCGCCCAATACCACTTTCCTCCATTAGCAGCCTCCACTTACCAAGAGCCAAATTCATTAGTCGAAGATCCCGAATCCCAAGACCTCCACGGTTCTTAAATTTACAGACCTCCGACCAACGCACCTAGAGGATTTTGGAAGCCCTCTTAGATCCACCCCACAGAAAGCACCTTTGCAGGCGGACGATCTGTTCCCAAACCTTCACCGCCAACTTCATAAAAGAAAGGAAAAGGATAGGGATTGAATTCAGAATTGAGTTAATCAAGATCACTGTACCCCCAGCCTCACAAATTTGTTACTCCAAGAGGCTAACCTAGAGGAAATAAGGTAAACTAAAAAGGTTCCCAGGTTCTAGCAGAACGAGGATTAGCCCCCACGGCTAACCCAAGGTATTTGAAGGGAAGACTACTAAGCATACAGTGGAGAAAACCTTCTGCCATCCTCAAGAAAAAATATTCCACATGGATCCCCATTAAACAACTTTTAGCAAAATTAACCCTGAGACCCAAGGCAAGCTCAAAACAACGGAGGATAGTCTTGATAGTCCACAAGTTCGTCATAGTCACTTCACCAAAGAGAAGAGTATCATCTGCATAATGCAGATGGGAAACAGCCACATCGGTGTTAACATTTTTATTGTTGTTTATGGACATATTTAGAATTACTTTCTCCCTATGTTATGATTATTTGATATAGTTTCCTCTTCTTTTCCTTATTTGGAGAGATTCTCTCTTATCTATATAATTCCACAGTCTCAATGAGTAACACAAGTAATCTTTTATTAATTATCAGGTTGATATATGGAGCAAGGTTCTGAAATCCGACTTCCTTATCTTTTGAGTTCAGTCATTGTGGCTAACCCCTTAATCGTTTTCAATTTGGTTGACAGGTGTGCAAGAGACACTGCCATTTCTTCCAGAATAGTCGTAAGAGCTTTTGTCGGAGCCACAGGTGGAGTTGTTAGTGATGCCATCACAGTCAGAGATCGTCGATCTGAAACCAATGTTATCAATTGTGAACAGTGGACCAAGGCAGAAAGCCAAAAGTCCACCATTTTGAGGCACCACGGCTCTGTCATCCTTCACAAATTCACCATGGCAGTTGTCAAAAATTCAGCCATCACAATCCACAGCATTGTCTGAAATACACCAAAGCACCATCACTGGGATACAAGCAACGCACACTTACACAACACCACCGACAACACTTCTTACCAATGCGAGAAGGCCACATACCACTTTTGAGCTGCCACTTCTACTATTGTGTTCCCCAACCATTCTTGCTTCTATTGAACGTCCTTCAAGTCAGTGAGTCCCACTTTTGAGGTGTGTCCCAAGTCACTCTCTGTTGTCGTAGTTTTCAAACAAAAAAAAAACTGTTGTCAGTTTCAGTATTGACTCTACTACTGCATCTTCGTTTTCCGGAGTTTTTGCCATTATGAGTGATATGGTAGTTGTTGTTGAATCCCATATTCAGATGGTTCAGTTTCTAGTTATTTGGCTCCACCACAGGCTCTCGGTGCCTCCTCGTTTAGCGCAAGATGATGTTTGAGTGATTTACAGACTATTTGGAGCGTTGTTTTTGGTTCCTTAATAATTTGTGGTTGATTTTTCTAATTAACCTCTCGACTTTGACATTGTCGAGGCTAGTTACTATTTGTGGTTTAGTGGCATTTCAACATGATTCCTCCTCCACTACTCTTAACTCTTTTTCTACTCTTTGCCTATCTCACAATGTGGAACCCTGGAGTTTAGATTTTGGTGCTACAGATCACCCTTGATAATGCTTTTAAGGCAGGAATCTAATATTTGTCAAGTTTCACCTCTTCCACCCATGTCTCTAAATTATGTCTAGTTTGTTATAGGTTGCCTCTCTTTAATTGGATTTATGTTGACTAACCTACTTCCAGCGTATGCATTGTTTTTACATCACAAAATACCATTCATCGCCGTTTGGATCATCCAAGTCCACATAAGTTAAAGATATCAGTTTCTCATCTTTCACACAAGTCCATGGATTGTAGTCATGCCTGCTTATAGAACATGTTAGGGAATCTTTTCCTATTAGTGCCAACAAAATAGCTTTGTATCCATTTGATATTGTTCATTATGATGTTTGGGGTCCTAGTCATGTACCCTATTATTTAGGATACAGATATTATGTTAGTTTCATTGATGATTTCTCGAGATGCACTTGGATCACTTTATTGACCCAATTTAGGAAAAAACAATTACATTTTGCAAAGTGACAACGCCAAAAAATACTTTTCTTCACCATTCAACTATTTCATAGCTTCTTATGATGTAATGCATCAACCTAATTGCATACACACATCACAACATAATGGTCTTGCTGAACGAAAAAACATGGACCTTAAAGATCAAGGCTCGAGCACCTTTAAAATTGAAGAGTGGCCTTAATCTCATTGCATGTTATTGGATAAATCACATGTCGTCCTCGATATTGGATACTAAGACTTCTCACTCAATCATGTTTCCTAAAGACCCACCTCTATGTTGTCCTTCCTCAAGTTCCCCTTATTTCATCATGATCTTTCTTTCAATTGTGACAAATTGTTTGTTGGAGCAATTATGTTTGTTTCTTGGGTATTTCAAAGTTCAAAAGGGGGTATTGGTATTATTCTTCTTCTACACATCGTTTTTATGTCTTTGTAGATGTTATTTTCCTTAAGGATGCACCCTTCTTTGCATCATCAGCTACATTAGATTTTACAATAGACGTTACCCACTATCAGGTACTACCAATTCCACTTCCTCCTAGAAAATCTATAGTTGATTGTCAATGGGTCTTTGCTATAACAGTAGGCCTTGATGTCAAGTGGATGGTTTTAAAACTCGACTAGTAGCAGGTGACAAAAAATTTGTATAATCTAAAGCAATAACCTCGAGCTTGGTTTGGTAAATTTAGCAAAGTAATTTAGTAGTTTGACATGATTCGTTGTGAGGTGGGTCATTTTGTACTCTTTAGCATTCATCTTTGAACAAACATAGATGATACTTTCGGTACAGGTAATGATCAAGAATGCATTGTAGACCTAAAGCAACATTGTAGACCAAAGATTTAGATTGATTGCAATCATTTTCTTAGGATTGAAGAAGCTCACTCATAGGAAGGCATTGTTATTTCTCAAAGAAATTATGTTTTTGACATTTTGAAAGAGACTGTGATGCTTGATTGTAAACAAGTGATACTCCTATGGATCACAATGTGAAACTTCTACCAAATCAGAGTAAATTGTATCCCAACACAGATAGATATAAGAGATTAGTGGGAAAAATGAATTATATTGCTGTTGATTATATTGTTGTTGATTATTATCTTCTCCATATTTTAAGAGAATCTCTCCTGTATATATCATATTTCTGCATTCCGTTGTGTAATGCAAGTTGATCATTCTAAACTATTCAAATTGGTATCAGAGCCTCGTTCAAAATCCTACTCTCACTATGACCACACCAGTTATCTCATTTTATGTCAGTTTGCAAGTCAATTTCTCAACTCACCTTGTGGTGGCAATTGGAATGAAGAAGTTCGGATCTAGAGGTATACTAAAGGGTCGCCTAAAAATATTAACATTTTTGGATATTCAGATGCAAATTGAGCAGGTGGTGCGAGTAATAGATGATCTACTTCAGGTTATTGTGTTTTGGAACTTAATTTCATTGACAAGCAATAAGCAAATTGTTGCTGCAAGGTCAACTACAAAGGCAATGTATCGTGTTATGAACCGCACTACTTGCCACCTTGCGGTTGAAATATTTACTCCCAAGATAAATTAGGTCATATAAAACTAATATTTGTTCAAAAAAATATTTAATAACCAGTCGGCATTGTATCTTTCTAAATTCATCATGAGCGGACTAACCACATAGTAGTTGATTGTCACTTTATCTAAGAGAATATCCTTCCAGTCATAGTTAAAACCTCATCGGTGAGATCTAGCAATTAGTTGGCCAATATGTTGACCAAATCTCTACGGGGACCTCAAATTGATTATATATGTAATGTAACAAACTAGATGTATATGATCTATGCTCCAGCTTGGGGGGTGGGGGTTTGATTATAGTCAAAATTAGGAATATTATATCAATTAATTAATATTTATATAGTTACCTATGCTTTTTGAGAGATTCTCTCTAGTATATATATTTGTACAATCTCATTGAGTAATACAAGTTGTCTCTTCTAAATTATATATTTTCCTTATAGTATAAACATAATGAAGGATAAAATACTTTTTCAAATCACAATTTAAAGAAAAACATACCTTCCAATCAAGATGATTCAAAACTGCCTTCAAAAGGTTTTTTCTAAGATGTAAAATATCCCGAAGATCAGTCTGCATCATATGAGGACGGTAGATTTAAAACAAAAGTGGATCAGCATAGAAATATTTTTAATTTCTACCTAAATAAAGCTTGAAATTAACCCACACATTCTTAGATTTTGGACATAACTCAACCGAACATAATTGCCTTGCAGGGTAAGAATTTCCTAATCTAGGAGTTGTAAGACTTGGGCTTTTCTCCAATAGACCCTCTCACATACAGGGCAATGGGGCCTGGTGCATCAAAAATATGGGTGGCCAAACAACATATCTAGGATAGGGCTTTAATACTATTTTAGACTTTGAGCTTAACTACATAAAACTAGCTTGTAAGGAATGTCAAAGCATTATATGCTTTATTGCGATGAGGGAGTTTTTCTCCATTACATTTGGAAAACTTGCCTTTATTGAGCAACAAGAAAAAGAAAATGTAACCACAATTAGAGTACTATAAGAAGAGATGTTCAAATGGACCGTACGAAGACTCAAAGCTTTCTCCATTTTTATGTAAAAGATATGTAAATTACACCACCGGGGTGACAAAACAGACAGCAGAGTATTGTGGTCTACTTGATGGTCCATAGGAGGGCCAACTATACACACGACTATGGGTCTTTCAAAACAGACAACGGAGTAAAAACCAGATGGCATTTTGGTTATTAAAAATAAAAATAAAACATTTTCTTAATCCTTTTAGAATTTGGGTTTGGATCTAATTCAACCCCAAAAGCTAGCTCGTGGGATGAGGGTTTCCCTCCATCTATAACCATTCTTTGGGACATATTATGGGACTCTCAAAGAATCCAAACAGTCCCTAAGATTTGCAAGTTTAAGAAGGCTACGTATGGATAGATGTAGTCTCCCCCAGCATGTGCTACCACTAATTCTCCTAATCTTCTTGTATCAAAGTCTAGGTTATCCAAATTTGTCAAAATTCCAACACATGCTCTCATGTTTTGCAAAATCAAAGCCTTGAAATTGAATTTTGCAACATTGGAACACACATGCACTCCATTTCCAAGTAAGGTCAAAAATCATACAAAGCCTATTTATTCATTCAATTTAATATGTGTGAGTCATGGCTAGCAAGTCTTACGTATTTGGTTTTCTATATTGGTTCCTTTCCACAGTGTGCTTGGTTTTTTTAAGGATCATTGAGTTATTTTCCACATCCAAAACTTTCTATATGGAAATTTGAAATCAATTTGGTAACACAATTCTATATTAATTTAAGCTTATAGGTCAATTGCTAATCTAACATCAAGTAAAAATATGATGCTCTGATGGAAGCTTACATGCGAATTTTTCCTTGAAAAGTAACATGAGAAAAAATGCAAGATAGATCTGCAAAAAAAAGAAGGAACATCATGAGTACATAAGAATGTAGAAACTGTTGGGAGTTAATTCATAACTACTTCATTCTAGGTTGTTAGTGGTTTGTTACAAAATAAAAGTTAGTTAGAGATAGCTTGTGCTACAAGCATATGATACTTTGGCTATATAAAGCTTAGTAATGTGCATATTCAACACTTAATGAAATTCATATTGCAAACAATAATTCTCTCTATTCTCTCTTCTTCTTCTTCCTGATCCAAACCCTAGAAACCAGGTTATAACTGTTTTCCAGTTTTAACAGTTTATCCACCTTGTTCTATAGGCTTATCCACCTGGTTCTATAAAGAAAAACACCATTACTGCGCTAACAGAAACAAAATCAAGCATGTAACAAATTTCACATTCAGAAAAGAAACAAAGAAAAAATACTAGAAGAGGGGCAAAAACTATAAATAATTAATTGTCATAAATAATTTTTTAGTCCATTAATAATTTTGGTTTTGGTTCTGGTTGTTTTGGTTTCAGTTCTTATAATAGTTATTCATGGAGGAATTAGTCCTTGTATAATCCTATTCCAAGCACCTCAATAATTAATTCCAACATTGATAAATATTACAAAAACTAAAGTCTAAACGGGACAGAAACCAACTTTTTCTATGTTAAATGGACACAAACTGGAATAAAGTTTATTTCGGTCTAATTAATTTAGAAAATTTGGTTGATGCCTTTCCTCAGTAATGTCTGTATCTTCTTTTGAAATATAACATCTCCCTATGTCCTATTTTCTCTGTTCCTTTAATTTTCATAACAAGTATCAACTATAAAATAGAATAGGTTTTTGACTTTAATTTGAAGTGTAACATCTCCCCTTCTTTGCCCTATTTTCTCAGTCTGCCTTAGATTTTCAAGTTCTTTATCAAATAAAAATTAGAATATTAATAATGCAATTCTTCGACATAAATAAGAAACTTCTAGCTAGAATTTTATTGATATTATTCTAAGAATTTGTTAGGCCAAACTTAATTCCCAAAACCTAGCTCATGATGTGAGGATTGCCCAAGCCTCATAAGAACTTATAGCAATGTGGTCATATGTCCGATGAATGTGGGATCTCAACACGCCCCCTTATACTCAAGATTGAACATTTAAGCATGGACAAATGTGGATGGCCCAATAACAGAGTTACTAACACACACCCTCACACCTAGGACTAACATCTAGACTCCGGAGCATAGACAGATATGGGCTAGGACTAACTCATCCCCAAAAGTTAGCTCAAGAGATGAAGATTACTCAAACCTTGTAAGGACTAATTTAGCCATATCTATAGTCGTGTGGGATTTCAATAATTATTATAAATATTAGTTACCCTACAATATCATTTAAACTAAAATGATTTAATTTTTGGAAGAATTTTACAATCTGCGTTGCAGTCATATTTTTTACCTCCAAGTCCTAGGAAGGATCTCGATTTTGACTTCCCTACACGTCAAAAATAACTCCTACTTCCCCATACTACAACACATACGTAGGTAGAAACATAACTAATCTCTCCACTCATAGTATATGCTCTACAACATAAAATAAGATAGAAACATAACTTACACTCCCCTCTAACAGTAACTACCGTGAACAACAATTCCTTAACTCTCCCTCTCTTAGTAATAGCCCCATATAGCAGTTCATTTGATCTTGTGGTTCTTGGCATAAACCTTCAAAATGATTGGTTTGTTTCAACTTGGATCTAGCAATTTGTCCTTTGAAACATTTTATTGTAATCAAGTTAAAACTGTAAAAGGCACTTACATTGAAGTTGGTCTTTTGAAAAACTGAAGATCCCACACATCTTGTGGTATGAGACATGTATCTACTAAATCCTAGATAGAAACATGTGGCGTTAGAGTTATAAAATTTTATTAACATCATGCCAAAATGTGTGAAGCCTGCAACTCACATTTGAGGTTATATTACCCAGAAGCATCAAAGCATCATCCACCTACATCAGTGTACCATTACCAAAATTAAAATCTCAGCAGAAATTTACCGGCAGAGAAAACTTCTAGTTTAATACAAATAATGATAATAACAATATCAAGATACATTGTTTTTGAAAATAAAAAACATATATGGATAACAACAATATACATAAACAATGTCAGAGAGAAGATCGAATCAGGCGACATTGGCGCAAGCTTTGTGGATTCCAATGATCAATTGGTGGATGTTTTTACAAAACCCCTGTGAGGTCTTAGAATTAGTTATATATGTAGCAAGCTTGGTGCATTTGATTAATATGCTCCAGCTTGAGGGGGGATGTTGATGTTTAAATTAATAGTTGTAGTATATTATTTATTTTTTTGAGGGAAGTTGTAGTATATTATGTGTGTGTTACATACTCTATTGTAATAAATGGTGCTGATTGTATATTGATTTGTTTTTTAACCTACATAATAGAATTTTTGTGTTGTGGTGTAGTTTAGACACACGGTTTCACCATATGCCTCTCGTTTTCTCTCTTACTCAATAACTTTGTTCATAGTTCTTCATTTAGGACATATCTTATTTCAAGAATATATTGATATATCTCGTAGGATCAGATTCTTATGCCTTAGTTATTTTCATTACTAGTCTCTTTATTCAATTAGGATCCGGAGTATTATATCTATACTATATATAAAGAAAGTAGACCGTTTTGGGCTGGTTTTTTCTCCTTCCAATTATACCCTTAAGTAAATTTAACCATAAGAATGTTATTTTGTTGGTGTCATTAAAAACATAAGAGTTTATATTATACTTGTTGTATTGTTGGCATCATTGGAAAAGATAAGTTTAGTTTGTTACATCCTTAAAAAACAAAAAAAAAAAGAGTTTAGTTTGTAACGGTATGAAAATGCAAAATATATATTATCTATACCTATAGTTTTAATCAAAATTTCATAAAAGCTATTGTTCATAATTTATACCCATTAGTGCAATAAGAAGAGTGGATAGTGTCCGTCTAAACGCTAGTCCTTATAAATGGGATTAGGGCCTAACCTTTTTGAATCACCAATCATAATCGTATTTTAAAAGCCTTTATTCTTCCACTCCTATCTTTATCTAAAACCCTCTAATTTCAAAACTATTTAATAGTAACTATATCTTAAAGGAATATACTGATACCCCATAAAAAACTACAACTTAAAATTGAGAGGATGGTTCTGTAAAGTAAACATACAAGAATGGCTATATTGCTGAAAATCGGCAACCCATGCACAATAGTACTCCATAGTACTTTCCAACCATTGATGACCTGCAAAAATTCACTTGATCAAAACAATACATACTTAAAGAAGAATATACGATACAAGAGAGGCAACAAGAATAATAACAAATGAAAAAATTCCCAAACAACCTAAAAGAAATAAAATAATCAACTTCAATGACAAAACTCGTAGAATTCAGGGACAGATAGGGGATGTGTTTTATTTAAATTAACCCTTGAGTTTCATTGAAAAAATGTTCAAAAATTTAAATTCCATTTACCATAAACCAGACAAGTAGGGAAAAAATTTGTTTGTACTCTACTCCGTTCTCCCTGTAGAAATTAATACTTAAAATTTTCTTTACATTGCTTTCATGGAAAGTCAGTCCCCATATCATAATAGCCAACTAAAATACAGATAATCTGAATCAATTTCTCCCTTGAGAACTCAAAACGGTCAAGGGGAAAAGAGTGACACGAAGGAGGAAAATAAGTTATTTTCCTCAACAAAAAAGAAATAAAGGAAAACACAGCTTAGGAAGTAAAAAGACACATTTATTCAAAAAAACTGCCCAAAAGCAATTTCACATGTCATTGTCGGTCCTCCATTGCCCCGACTATTATATGTAAGCATTCAGAAAAATAAGTGTGGCATGCATCAAAGAATGACTGCAAAAACATGTGAGAGACAGAAGGACCTCGTTCAAGGTGGAAGGTGGCATTGATGATATCTTTATCATTGAATTTGGAAGCAACAGAGCAGACGAAAGTTCCTGCAAACTCCTTTGAATGCAATTGAACAGACATAAATTCACAATATTAAAAGGGTGGCCAGTGTCCAAAGTATAAGTTTCTACAAAAAATCTGAATTGCACAAGAGACAATAATATAGAGTAAAAAGAACCCTTATGCCAATTCACAGTAGCATACCGCAGAGTCCACAGCAAACCATCGTAGGCCCGATCAACATTTGCAGAATTAAGGATTCTGCAATATCAACAAAACTTTGTAAAACATGAAGGTGATCATGAACATTCTTTATTATAAATCTGTATTTCACATGCATAGAGAGATGTTCAAATCAAACCATGAGAAAACTAATGAAGTGTTTGAAAAAACTGTACGTTACAACCAGCAAATTAACAATCATAAGTTCTCTCCAACCATCCACAATATTCTCACAGATAGTATTAACTTTTTGTCATTAAATTCAAAAAATATATACTGTAAAAAATAAAAGGCAATTTGCGTATAAGAGAAAGGGAAAAAAAGTGAAGATGAAACACGTGAAAGAAACGAATAGTAAAGAGAGGGTGTGAGAGAAGATGTGTCAATAAAAATGTAAATTATTATAATCCAAAAATATTCAGATTTTAACATCGTAAAATTAATAGAGGGCAAGAGAATCATGAATTTTAAAATCCGCTAATTCCTAAGCAGTATTCGGTGCAGAAAACTGCCTGTAATGCTGAACCAGTGACAGTTCCTTTGTTTATCCTGCCAATCCTTAATTACCTGTCAAAGCTCATACATATGCCTTCAAACCAGTAAAGGAACAGATCTTTGCACATGCGAGAATGGAAGTTTCGAGTTAGATAACAAAATGCAGCATTCCTGTAGCATAGATCCTTCATCAGATTTTGGCATGATGAAATTCAATTTAAATAATGTAAATTAACACACAACAATATTAGTTTCTGCATTATGATATCAGAAGATGCATTCAAGGACTTCACTTCAGATTCTAGCACAAGACCAATTGTTAAATGCAAAATTAAGATAAAATGATAACAAAAATCCAGTAAACCTAAAATTATGCCCAGAAAAAAAAAAAGAAAAAAAATACATGTTTTCAAAACCAAATAAATTGAAAAATGAAAAAAGGCTAATGTGAACAAAGAAAATCAGTTTCTATTTAAATAAAGTTAAGGGCCTGTTTGATTTGAGAAAACATTTCAAAATATTTGTTGTATGTTTTCCTTTTTAATTACAAAACTGCCACCTTATTTTCACTGTTTCCTGTTTTCACGTATTTTTACATGAAACAAAGAAAACAACTTTGACTGAATTGATCACTTTACTGGTACTGTCAATCCACAGTATTGCTCTTGGGAGCAACAAGGCCAGCTGTTTTGTTTGCTTCAATCCACTCCCGGTCATTATGAGAATAGTTGAATATATTGTGGAAGCTTTAAAAAAGCTACTCCCTCCGTCTCTAAATAATTGTCACTTTAGCATTTTTTATTTTTCTCAAAATAATTGTCACTTTAGAATACCAATGCAGCATTTATTATCTTTTTCCATTATTATACCCTTATTTATTAAATTTCATCTAACTTAACTACTCCACTAACTACAATTAATAAGGGTATTTTAGTAAATGATACTAATTTTACCAATGAAATCAACACAATTAATCATTTCCTTAATAATCGTGTACAAACCTTAAACGACTATTATTTAGAGACGGAGGGAGTATAACATATACTTGCTGATAAGAAATAGCAACTTAAGAAAGTAAAGGATGGAAACTGTATTGTGATCTAAGTACAAAATGAAAATGATAAGAAACACCAACTCAAGTCATTGTTTGCATTGTTGAAGGACTCCATGAAAATGGAGGCAGTGGCGAATTTCTAGTCGCATGAATATGTGAAGGGAAAAACATGGTTTGCTTGCATCTAAGTACAAAATGATCTTTTGCACGTTATGAAAGTAACGATGATGCGAATGCACAATATTATTTACCAGTTGTCCTACTATGATGAAACATGTAACTTATAACAAACAGCTGAAGATTCTGTTGAGAAATCCCAAGCAAAAACACAAGATATAGAGGTGAACAGGTAGAGAAAGCCCAAACCCAAAATAAAGCTTTGGTGGTATAAAAACTACTTAAAAAGTAACTCGTGAGGGAACTATAATTATAGAACAGGAAAAAATAGTACAAAGGATAAGGATAACTAGCACTTCACTTAGGCATAAAACTAGTAGCTGGTCCCGGTATGGCATACTACAGAAAATGTTTTACAGAACAAGCCCTCAAATTAGCTTATAAATTACCATAGCCATTTTCCTTTCATGAGTGCCTCCCTCAAGACCACAGCAGCCGGCTCTCTCTTAACCCGTTTTTCACTTAGTGAGGTTCTGGTTGTATTAAGACACGCCTGCGAAGTAAATATGATTAGACACCAAAATTGAAACTTTTGTACGGAAAAAAATTACTCCCTCCGTGTCATACCAAGTGTCCTATTTGGAAGGGAAAAAAAAAGTATGTCACATTAGAATGTCATGAAGGCTTTTATTACTTTATTCAATGTTACCCTTATAAATTAAAATTTAAAACAATTGAAGTGTGAGACATTGATAAGTAGGAGTAGTTGTGACAGTAGGTGGGTTGATTATGGATGGAAGTACAAGGATGTTTTAATCCGGACACGTCATTTTAAAATGAGAATTTGTATAATTAATCATTTTCTTAAGATGTGTACATTATCTTAAATGACAGTTAATATCAGACGGAGGGAGTGTACATAGTACAAACAGTACTAATATTAGAAAATACCATACTTATATAACTCTAGAGATTCACATAAGTTGTCATATTCTAACGAATGAAATAATAATAGTAGTGAAAATTCACAAATCTGCAAAACCAAATAGATCAACCCAATAATAAAAAGAAATGTAACTAGAGAGAAAGAAGGGCTAGTAAAACAAGGAGGAGTTAAGCTCCAAAACAGAAATATAAAAACAAGGAAAAAAAAAGTATAAGGAGAAGGGAGAACCTTCCAAAACAATGAAGACGACACCACCCAATTCAAATCTAAGGAGTTTTGCATAATAAAATCATAACCCTGATAATTATATTTCTGAGAAAACAATTTTCAAGAATAATACTCAGGTATAATTCATGTGTTTGATAAGTACTGAGGTGGGAGTGAGAAGTTATAGTTGGATGAATTACAAAATATATCTTTTATTCCCATTGGAATGTAAGACTCTCACGATTTGATATGGCAATACAAAGTGGGGAAAGCATGCGTAAATAGCATTCCTAATCAATAATCCCCAAAAATATTATTTTTTTTAAGTTTGATTAAAACACTGAAATATTACATTCCCTACCTCACTTTCCAAGGAATAATTTTATATGCCTAAGAAACACACTATAAACCTAAGGATAAAGAGAAGCCCAAAGTGAAGTGGGCATTAAAACAAATACGCAAGAACTCTGAAAAAAACTACACGGTACAATAACATTTTCTGCTAGTTGCTTTTACTAAAACCTCTAAAGACAAAGCGTGAGAAACTGCTCCATATTATACCAGCTGACCCTATATTCATCACCAAACTAAAACGATGAAGTAAAAGGAAGAGCATGACAAAAACTATGAAGATTCTTATGCAACTAACTAATTAACTAATTATTTAAAAAAAACAATCTGCGTGGTTGTAGAAAATGATAAATTATCAAGAATTGAGAACAGAAACTTAAATACTAAGTCCAGGAATGGGTGGCTGAGTTTCTAGTAGCTACCCTATAGAATAAAACTGCTGCAAGCTCCACTAAGCCACATTGTGAGCTACTCAAAGTTCCAAGTTTATCATCCTTATTTCCATCACCCCTGGGTAGAAAATTCAGTAAGATCATCATAAAACTGCCAGAAGATCCATCATTAAAATTATAAAATGGATAATATTACAAACGCTCACCGCGGCATTGAAGTGCTAGACATGCTACCATGATCAAGATCCTTATAAATCACATCCAAAAGCTGTTCTACCAATAAACACCTATCAGCAGCACCTCTCGTTAAATTTAACTGTGTCCTAGCATAGAACATTAGTGAATCCTGCAACAGAAATAATGATAAAGCTATTTGAAAAATGAAGATAAAGTTCATAAGTTTAATTGTTATAAATACAAGTATAAGAGACCTTAAGAACTCGATCATGTGTTGTCAGCCAACAGTGAAACAGAAACTGCTGAATAGCTTTATGAATCTCCAACAACTGACAGCCCAAATTTGGACCGTCATTTAACAAATATGTATTGATACACTCAACAAGTTTGCGTGAAACCTTTCCTTCTTCCCTGAAGAAAGTAACAAAAACAAAAACCATATTTTACTCTAGACGATCATTTTTATGACTTGTTACTCTAGCAGATCATAATAATAGTAAAAAAGAAAAACATAGAATCGCCTTAAGAAATACCTGATGAATGAACAGATCCTGACAAACCCCTTAACAATGTCTTCTCTTAGATTAACAGGGTAGTCTCCAGGAGGATAATCCAAAAGCGAATGAAGAGTTAAGATATTGCGGAAGACCTCTTCTTTGGAAGTACAATGACTAATATTTTTCCCATTCAAGCTTGCTTCGACTTTCTCAATGTACATTAATACCAGGCCTAAAAATAAGGAATTTGATCAGAAGAACGGAAAAGGAAGAATAAAACAGACGGTCGTGATGAGATGTCAGAACAATGCACGCTTCATGTTTGCAAAAACTTACTGCAGTAAATGCGCTTCCTCATCTGAAAACTGTAATCCCTAACTGCCAATAGATGTCGGAGGATAATGCCATACTCTGACTGAAAGCTTGGAACATTGCTCAGGACATCCCAAACATGATTAAAAAGTGGTTTAACCACAGATGACAAAGGCAGAATTTGGCCTAGAATAAAGAGGAAACAGGTCATTAAGAAGTTTCTAATACTTTTTGTAGAATTTGAAGCTTCAAAGTGATAAAGAATTACTTTATTTTCACACCTGTAATAGAAAATGCATGCTAACCTTAATGAGTGCCACAACAGCGGCGAAGGTAATTCAGAAAAAAGGAATTGTTGATAAAGTATTTATCATGCAAGTAATAACCATTCATAGTGGATATTTAAGGCAGTATATTATACACAATAACCATTACATGTGGTTATTTATTATTCTACTTAAATATTTAGTAGTTCAATTTGAAATTTTCCCAAAAAATCATCGGAAATTCTAGAGTAGAAGAATCCGTACTTTTCAATGATACTGATATCACTAATAAGTCTATATGCACATTTGACATTATTTGGTTTTCATATGGGTGAATCAATTTGCCGCTGCACATTATGTGTCTGTCAGCTAACAATCCATCGCACTATTTAACCACTAAGAAGATTTTTCAACTAATCATAAGTCATCGTCTGATTTAAGCTGTTAATCACCGGTGCAAGCTGTTAACATGATTATATTCTCGCTACTACCGGAAGTTGGATGATAATTAATGCAGAATATTTTCAGGAAAAGGCACCAAAATATATGGTGGAAAATTACTTGCTTTAAGTTCCTAAAATTGGGGAAGCATCAAGCGAATACCAAGTAAGTTGACATAATAAAAACAAAAGTTCCCCTCTAACTTGAGTTCCAAAGAATTGAAATTCATGAAAAAGAAAAAAAAAACAACAAAAAAACTACATTCCTACATGTGTAAAAACACAATAACCACAACTACATGCTAAAAAGGGATTTTCACAATACATCAATATCACACATCATACCAAAAGCAAGAGTAGAACCATCGTCAAAAGAGAGCAAAAGAAAAAATAAATATACACTTATTATAAGCACTAACATGAGCAATGACTCCCGTAACAAGAAGATAATAAAACTCTTATCAGAACAATGATATCCAAATGAAACAATGAACATATTCACAATCAGTGTTTAACTGCTCTAAAAGTCATTAAAATACCGTTAATATGTTACTCCCTCCGGTCCTATTTATAAGAAATATTTGAGTCAGCAATAGTTGATGAATCTAGTTAAAAAAGTGGACCAGATAGATCAACTTTTGTTGACCCAAATGTCTCTAATAAATAGGACCGAAGGGAGTATATGATAACTAGAGAAAACACCAAAAAAAAAAACATTTCTTGCATTTTCTGTTGATATAGCTTTGAGTTTGAGGGACTATGTACTCTCTTTGCAATGTGTTGACAATATCACCTAAGGACAGTACGTCCTCGCAATAAGTGATGCCTTAAAGCTGTGGTTACCTTTGAAGTCTAATAGTAATCGATTATTGTTCTTCTCTCATTTAAAGTTGGAGTGCATTTTAGTTTGGAATTTAACTTCATATGCTATTGCTTGCTTCTCATCAAAAGGAAAGAAAATAATAAGCATATTATAAATTAAACTACATCAAACTGACCTGAGTACTTAGCCTCTTCTGCTCGTTGCACAATGAGTCTAAGAGTCTTTGCATATATCATTTTTGGATTTCTCCGCTTACTTGACGATATTTCTGATGATGCAGATTGAATAAGCAAAGAAACAAGAAAAGGCCATGTTTCAGCTGCTCCCAAAAACAATTTAAAACGGACAAATTAAGCATGGGTAAAATTTACACCTTGGCTTGATAAATGTTATTATTGCATCCAAAAATGCATGTAAATTTGATTTTGAAAACAATCTTACAGTGAGGAACTTCATCTGGCCTAAGCTTTGACGTGCTCAGTCCAATAAACTGGCAGAAGTTATATGATCTTTCTCCTTCTAACCAACTATTTAACAACTTGATCCCTTCCTGGTAAATTACAAGGCAGAACAACTAATTAGAATCAAACATGCGAACCTCAGAGAATGTACAGAGAAAACAAAATCCAATAATAAATAAATATTTTTTTAGGGTAATAAATAAATATTATCCAGCACAATCATAACACAACAATGCATAGCAAAATTAAGTAATAATGTATGACCAACAATAACTTTTTGCAAACAGGCTAAATGTTATTCTTAAATCCAATATGTTCAACAGCAATTAGGATCAAATCATATGAAGCACTAACGCACACAGATACCATACATGACAATGACACTGACACATCGACACGGGTAAAAAAATGAAAAAAAGAATTAATTGAACGTAATCACATGTGTCAGCGACGGAAATGTTATTATTAAATCCAAAAAGTTCAGCAATTAGGATCAAATCATAGACACGAACATGTCGACGCCGGAAAAAATTTGAAAAAATTAATAAATCTAACGTAATCACATGTGTCAGTGTAGTGCCGATGTCTGAAATGCAAGTCTTAAATCCAATAAGTTCAGCAATTAGGATCAAATCATAAGAAGCACCGACACAGACACAGATACTGGCATCACGACACTGACACACATGTAGACACCGGTAAAAATTTGAAAAAATTAATTAATTGAACCTAACCACATGTGTCATGTAGTGTAGGTGTCAGAAATGTTAATCTTAAATCCAATAAGTTCAACAATTAGGATCAAATCATACAAAGCACTGACACCAACACCGACGTGGACACACCTTCCGTCAAAAGTATCAGTGCTACAGATTCATAACTTTGGTAAGCATTCAACGTATGTAGCTTATTAAGATTCATTTTCGTTCAGAATTGATTAAAAAAAAAATATATCGTTCAGAATGTTGCAATTACTCTAGTGGTAGAAACATGAAAGCGAAAACAAATCATCACTGGTTAATTAAACGATTCCATTAAAATAATCCGATTAAAATTACAGTAACTAACAGATTAACAATTTCTACGTCCAAATCAAAACAGTGATAAACATACAAATTGAAAACCGATAGAACAGAAAAACGAATTTCGAAACTAAATTGAACGCAATATGCATGAAATTAAAACGAACAGTGAAAATCTTTTCGCAGTGATTGATTAAAGGAATGCGAGAAATGAGTTATCAAAGAGATTGAAGCTCACTTCGCGAGCTTTGACTTTATCCGACGAGAGTTTTTCTACAATCTCTCGAACATCTCTGGAACTGACTTTCGCCATTGTCGCTACGAGAGTAGCGGTTACACATGAAATGCAAGAAATGAAGGTAGTAGAGGTTTTGCAGTGTGTATTGTAGAGGTTAGGGTTTGGGCGGTTGAGATAAATGGCGGGAAAATGAAGGGTTTTAGGCTCTAGAAAACCAGGGTTTACTTGATTCAGTGATCAGACTCAGAGGAGACCTACTATACTCTGCTCAGCGACCAGAAAGAAAATGAGACTACAGTCACACCTCCTCTCATGTGATTTTACAAAAACAACCAAATACTTTTAATGAGTTTTCACCCAATTGTCCACAAAAACATGAGTTAGATAAACAATTATTGGTGAGACTTATATCGCATAGCCCAACTTCAAATTACTATGATTCATTTTTCATGAAAATTGAAGATTAACACCAAAAAAAATGTGATTTTACAAAAATGTCCTCTTCATTTTTGAACTCAAACTCAAGGTCTTAAATTGGTACGGTAGTTTCTTGGTTGGTTTGATCTCGATTACTTTACAACTTAACTAAACATGTTCAAATGTGTGCTAGTTCGACCGTTTAGCACGATCATATTTTGATTCTCGTCTCTCTAATTTCTCTGTGTTTTTTGAGTTTGAGTTTGACTAAGCAACAATTTGTGTAAGTTGTGTGAACATGTGAAGTTCCGTTATCTAAAGTTTTTTGTTTAACTCACTTATGATTAAATAGTTTTCTCTTCCCCTTTCGTTGTTTAATTTAGTTCATCTTGAGTTAACTTTGAAAGACAGAGGAAACCAATGAGTGACTATCAGACGTCGATGGCAAGCTGACTTATGCATATAAGTTGGAATCGTTTTTTTTTTATAAAAAAAAGGCAAGCTGGAATCATTGATAACCTCGTAATAGTAAATACATTTATTATTATTTTATGGTTTTGATTTCCACTTATCTTTGTTTGTTCTTTACTTGTAGGTTGGCACGTCAATATGGAATGTTTGAGGTTGTGACGATTTTTATATTAGCTTTTCTACGTATTCAAGAACGTGGGGTCGTGTGTGAGGGCCATATGCACAGCCTAAGGCCTTGCATATAGGGTTTTTGTGGTACAGTATGTGAGGGCCATATGCACAACCTAAGGTCTTGCAAAAAAATTATCTGGTCCAAATATTAAAAACATGTAGTTCGGTTTTATTAAGATGACATGTTTAAAACAACCATCTGAAACAAACGAACTCAATCTAGTTTAAACTAGATTGGTTTTCAATTGATCCAATTTACAGTTGTAAGTTTGTTTCTTGTACTATTTTTAGAGGGTAAATACTATTTACCAGATACCATATATTTCATTTTATTATGTGGTTTTGATTTCCACAAATCATTGTTTATTCCTGATATTGACATAATTCTATTTTGGGGAGGAAACATGAAAAACTAGGGAAAACTACAAGCTTTTGGTAGTTTGTTACAAGTCTACAACAATGTTACAAGCTTTTCACAAAATTATAAACTTCCGACGGTTATTTGCAAACTTTTAGCAACTAGTTACAAGTTTTCAACAACAATTACAAGTTCTCAACACCATGCAAGTCCCTACAAGTGATATAGTGTATTCCCAACCCTCACGAGGTAGGCACGATCGAGGTCGTGTCAATACTCGATGAATATTTTTCTCTATGTTGGAGTATGTGGGGTCGTGTGTAAGTAGGGGTGAGCAGAGTTTAGTCACCCGACCGAAAAATGAGGAAACCGGAGAAGATAATTTTATTTTGGGCAATTCGGGTCGATCCACGATTCCTAGAATGCATATTCTCCAGTTTAGAACAATTCATGACGGTCGAATTCGATTGGGAAAATTAAATCCAACAAAACCCGTGTAAGACCAAAATAAAGTACTATTATTAACCAGGCAATCTCGACACATTATGATAATACATTTTATTTTATATAGGAGTATATTACTAATTTTTGTACAGACTGCTACATCTCGTATTATCACATCTACTCTTGGGGACTCAAAAAAATAATAATTAAGGCAATAACTTTTTTTAAGCCTCTAGACTTTTTCAACACAAACTACTACCAATAAACAGAGCAGGCCGTCTATTTTCACTGGAGTTGTTGGCATAAGTTTTGGTCTTTTTGTCTTCTACTTCTCTCCCCATTTTCAACTTTTCTTGTGCCATTTTCAAATAAAGATGAAGTTCCCATTTCAAGTCTCAACCTTCCATTGTTATTTTCTTGCGCCATTTTTTTTGCCTCTCGATATAAAAAGACAGACAAAAAATTTCTTCATCATGTATCATGCCAATAGTGTTGTATGACTATCCTCATCAATTTTGATATGTTATGTTATTCCGGCCTCCACCACGCCTCTCATGAGTCATGCCAGCCACCATCACTCCACAAGATCTAGATTCCACCAAGAACATCAATCCGAATTAACCAACCCGTCTAAACTGTGTTTTGCACAACCTATCACCCGTGGAGCCCGTACATTCAAACGGTTGGCAGTAGGTTCATATTTACCTTCCTCGGTTGTCTTTCGGTTGGGGGTTATTTGGATCGAACCCGACCGTAACCGAGCGATGCTCTATCCTATGTGTAAGGGTCGTATCCACGATCTAAGACCCTGCATGTATGGGTGTTTGTGGTGGGGTTTAAATCAATATTGTGGCTAAAATCATCGTCGTTCAGTTTTGTTTGAATGATCCCTTCAAAATAAATTTTAATACAAAACAAACTAATTTAATGTGGTTTAAATTAAATTGATTTTCGATTGATCCAATTTACAATTGTTTATTGTACGATCTGTAGAGATTAATTACCATATATTGCATCTTATCTTTTTGTTTTTGTTTTTGTTTTTTGTTGTTTAATCCTCGTATATGCATTATTCTATTTTCCAATTGAAGTATGGAAAACAAAAGACGGTTACAAGCATTCCATAGCTTGTTACATGCTCTCTGTGGTTTGCTACAAGCATTCAACATCGTTACAGACTTTCAACAATTAGTTACAGACTTTCAACTAGTTACAGTATTTCAACAACTAGTTACAAGTTCCAACACCATGCAAGGTCCTACGAGATTTTAGGATACCAAAATGCTCATTTTTCTTTTAGTATGCTACATAAATAAGAAATAGGTGGGGTTTAACATGAGAAGGGATAGTGTTTTCCCATGATGGGAAAAATTAAGGAGGGCCATAAATATATTATTTGTTTATTCTGACGACCCAAATTTATTACCTCTTAAGGCCAGTAATTTTTTGATGGTTTTTTTGAAAGAAAAAAAAAAAGTGATCTGATAAGTGCCAAGAAGTAGTAATTCTAATGAAGATTTATGGCACTTTTTGTAACTTGTTTTGCAAGTTATCAAGGAAAAAGCCGAGAGTTAATTGAATTTT
>Ga0315914_1003681_pt1 | contig 23208 bp, 10 predicted proteins | sample MpolenodulesMG_FD_203920 | JGI IMG/M metagenome (GOLD analysis project Ga0315914, IMG submission 203920) | Medicago polymorpha root nodule microbial communities from Los Angeles, California, United States - elongated nodules | ecosystem: Host-associated > Plants > Roots > Nodule | place: USA...
ATGTGGTTGCCTGAAACCTCCCTCTAATATCTTGTGTTGGAATATCCTCTGTTTTTCACCCTTTAAATGCCACCACTTGATTCGTGGAGCCCCACTATGGTTTCTTCTCTTAGCCCTCCTCTTTACCCTTACATCCATCACCATCACTCTATGTTGGGTAGTTAAGCTCTCTCCAAGTATGACTTTATAGTCCAAACAAACCTTCCTATCGGATTTCCTAATAAGAAAGAAATCTATCTGAGAACATGAGACCCCACTCTTGTAAGTGATAAGATGCTTCTCTCTTTTCCTAAAACAAGTATTATCCATAAACATAAAATAAAAAATAAGATTTTTTTTTTTACAAAAGGTTCATTATGCCTGCATTTTATTTTACTCTTAGACAACACTCATGAAAATTCATTTAAAAACATACAAATGCTATAACATCTGCCCTGATATTGCATTGTACTGAATCTAAAAACATTGTACTCAAAATTGTATGTTTATTATTTTTAAAATTTAAAAATAACTTTTTAACACAAACTTTTCTTTTTATTCCTTAACAAGTCCCCTGAATTTCCATGTTAACAAGTCCCTTATACAAGTTTGTGGACTTGGGTATTATAATATTTGGAAAATGCTACTTAAAAATATATATATATATATAAGTTTGTGGATTTGGGTATTATAATATTTGGAAAATGCTAATATTATACAGTTTTTAACTTCTGCATTTTGTGAGTATTATAACACCCAAACCCACACAACTTGATAGTGATTTTGTAAGGAGAAAATGCATTATAATAAATGATCAGCTATTTCAAGAAATGGATCACTTGCATATTTTGAGAAAAAGTTGGCAATGCAAATTAAACCTTATTATTTATTTATTCTTGTTCAAAAAACACTTATTATTTATTGCCATGACATCATCTGGCAGTACCTCATAGTAATTTTTAAAAGAAAATATGTATGAAATTGATGACGGTGGTGATGGTGAGTATAAACACACTATCAATAACAAATATAGGAAATATACACAGAACTAGATGTATGACAAAGAAAGTTCACTGCCAGAGAGTGTGGCATGCAATATGCACAGTCAATACAAGTATAGGATATTTATTGTCATATAAGTAAATATCATCACAACAAAACTAGCGAGAATACATAGAATCACCTGCAAGGTACATATATGATACATGACAACAACACCATCACTTCAACACTATAGGCGAAGCTGCTATCAAACTAATGGAACTATATACACGGTTCATCTTAAATGGTCACCATGAAATGAGAAGCGATCAGCAAGCGGAACCTCAACTGTTCTACTTGAATAGGGTCTTGAAAGTTCACCACCAAACGGCGTCTGCGGTGATGTAACTTGATAGGAAGGATTGATGGGAAACGAGGGATACACGGGTTTACCAGAATAGGGTGGGCCTCCTCTGTTCAAAAAAGGATCAGAAGGGGACTTTTTAGAATCAAACATCGGTCCGTTTTCCAAGTATCGGGTCGCATGAGATTGATCATCTGCAAATAAGCTCATTGTTGTGCCGTAATAAGGGTTCGTAACAAATTGACCATCAGAACTTCTAGACATGCCTCTACTATTATTATGATAAAAGTTTGAACCAAATCCACCAGTTGAATCATGAACACCAAATCTAGAAGCTGTTTCTTCAGCAGCGAAATCTGTTGGTAGTCTGAAGAGACCAGAAAGTCCAACAGGTATGTCAAATCTACCTTCACTTTTACCGACAAAAGCAGATGGTTTAATAGCTTTACTGCTTTCTACCAGTGGCAACCTAGTAAGCTCCTGTTGCAAGGATATCCTAGCTTGTTTCAGGGATTCAAGTACCCCATTGAACTCATGGGATTGTTCCCGAAAAACTAATGCATAGAGGTCATTTTTGTTTTTTGAAGCATCATTTTGGTGCAGACCACCTTGACTATCAGTTGGAAAGGAATAAGAAGGTTCGGAATCAGGGTAACCACGGCCACGTGGACCATGATGTTTCATCTCAGAAGACTGATGCTGACAGTTTACTGGGTTCTCATTTTGGTTTCCGTTAAGCGGTGAATGTGACGTTTCTTGTCCAAGCAAATTGGAAGTGCGGAAAGTTGTGCTGCTCTGGTTGTTGTAACCTCCTGTGTCGTCATATGATTTTGACATAACATCCCTGGCCTCAGATTTCAATATTTCTTCACGTGAGTAGACACCTCCGGGCTCTGATGTATGCTCTTGAGCCTCTGATGTGACCACCTTAGAAGAGTATGGAACCTGATCCCTGCTTTCCTCTTTATCCTCAGTCATATCCGAGTGATTCCCCGGATCACATGAATCCTGGATAATTTATGACACAAATCAAAGTTGAGACTTCAAGTAATTCTAAATGGAACAGAAGAGCAGTAGAGAATCTATTTGAATAATAAAATAAGGCAAAACTGCACCAAAGGTCCTTTTACCTTTAACTTAATTTAAGTGTGTCCTTTATCTTCTTTTTTTTTCTGTGTCAAGTTAGACATGTATGTTTAAAATCGTCAACAATGTTAGACCAAACTTCATTTTTCATCTACATATGTGACCAAAAGTCTTGCTTGACCGTTTTGCAATGTAAATTACACATCTTCAATTCATTGAGATAACATATAAATTACATCATAATGATTGTTACAATATCTAATTGATCAAAATGAACATTATCTTGTTTAGTTTTTATCTAAGTGTGGGACGTCGTGGTTGTCAACGAGAGTCTAATTGTGGTGCTGAGTGGTGAAACATTCTTTATAGTATATCATTCAATGATCATGTACACAAATTTATAGCAGAAGTAGACTAAGAATAAAAGACGGTTCAATGGTGTAAACATTTTGAAAGATAAAAGGATAGTTTGACACGAAAAGAAAAAAAAAACAAACAAAAACTTGCTTGAAACTTTAAATTAGGTAAGTTAAAGGATCCTGGTAGAGTTTTGCCTAAAATCAATTGATGCAAAAATCATATATGAAGATACTGTTGCATATCTTCTACTAAACTAAAACAGTAAAATTTAAGATCATACGAAAACTATTGCCTGCTTTTCCTAATGGAGCAACTTCTTGAAATTTAACATCAAAGTATATGAAGCCTAAAACCGTATTTGAACATTCCTATGCCATACATGCAACAACCAAAAAACAACAGGTTTTAAGAAAAACCACAGAGAATATGATAAGTCCAGGAGAAGCATACTGGTGTTGTGCTGTTATTCTCTCTAAATTTCTCTTCCCATTGTCTTTGAGCCTTTTCCATTGCTTCAAACCGGTCGATAAGTTGGGCTTGGTGTTCAAGTGCCTTTTCCATGTCCCCCTCTCTTCCATATCCATCTACATGGCGATTTTTGTGAACTAGGTTTGGCTCTGATTCATCCTCCTCTGGAACTTTAGATTCTATTCTTGGAATGTTAGACCCACCAACTGAACTATTTGGATATCCTTCAGAAGAGAAAACAAATTCATTTTCATGGCAGTTATCCTTGACAGACTTACCTTTGGGTTCCTCCACCATTGACCTGGGAAAACTCAAACCATATATTTATTAAGTTCATAAGCAATCAGGAAGATAAGTGATCAAAGAGAACAATGAATAAATAAATGTAAATTACATTTGGGGGGTTATGCATATCTTGGACCAGATTATAAAAAGTTAACGCTTTCCATTACAAGATTATAAAAATTTAATGCTTCTCATTACAAACCTAATTCTTATTATTAATATATATATTGATCCAGCTTCATATTTTTCATTGAACCAATGATTTTCTGAAAGACACTTCCTTAAAGGTATAAAATGAAACAGAGTCATCAACATATATACCAAAAGGAAGGTCAAACATATTATATCAAAATAAATGTGTTCAAGCAATACGGAGGTTGCTACGTGTATGAGAGGTTTCGGCAAACGTTATTTTCATTCAGATTTTATTGTATAGCAACAAAAAGGGGTATAACCTTGACACTCAAGAGGCCCTAAACCTACTCCCCTTAAAAACAGAAATTATCATAGCATTTCAACTAAGACAAAAAAATCAATAGCACTTATGTGTGTGGTACACTGATTACTGAAGGATACCGGTGTACGCTTCATTTGTTGTACAAATCAAAATATTGTTTAATCTCAAGAGTGTCATTGGTCTTTTATATACATCATTAAAGATAAAATTGAAATCTATTAGACCATCATCATCAGTGGTCCCTCTAATAAAAAGGCCCTGATTGATTGTATTCTCCGTGCCTGTGTTACTCGTGTGATAAAAGTTGTGAATAAAAGTTATTTAATCATTTTGTTTAACTTGTACTTTCAGAATAATTTACATGATAAAATAAAAGAATTTCAATGAAACATATTTTAAAATTGGATTGTATATATTTGATAAAACTACTTACTGCCCATAACAAGTCAAACAAAGCTAACATGCGTCGTAAATAAACTTAAGCAAATATTCAAAGTAGAGTTAGAACATGTTAACATTTTAGTAATTGAATTCACAGGTCAAAGACTGAATTGACACACCAAATGCGCATAATAAATTAGAGGGAAAATGTTATACTCTTACCTGTTTTGTCTATGTCTTATCTTGCGACATGACTTTCCTTGGTGATGCTTTGGAGAAGAACTGGCAGATGAAAAACTGTTTTGCCTTTTCATATTAGAAGTCTTGTATTTTTCAAGAGAACGGGGAGAATGATGACGTCCTTTCCAAGACAAACTTCTATTGGATACTGGTGTAGAATCCATACGAGAATCATACAGTTCGTCTGACCCATGTTGTCTCCCGTTTGAGTTCATATACCTGTCACCCTCTTTTGAGGACTCGTTACTATTACCAGATTCACAAGGATTCTCAAGGTCTGAACCTGAATCCAATTCTTCAGATAGATCACTTATCCCTTGATCCTCCAAAATGGCAAGAACATCTACTGTGGCCTTCTCAGCCATCTTCCTCTGAAGAGTCACCGTCCTAAGCTGTTCTTCCAATTCCACAACCTAATAAATTTGGTGGAAAATTGAAGTTATATAAAAAATATTAAGAAAGATCACAAAATTTTGATTCCACAAACTATTAAAAGTAAACTTTAACATACCCTTTTTTCCAGTTCATCAGTTCTCTGTCTAGCACTTCTTGAGATTGACCTTTCGGAAAGCAACCTTGCCCGTAGGAATTCAATAGTCATTGCAGTGGAGTCCTCCATGCCCGAAGTAACCCTAAAGGACACACATGTTTAATTAATGCAGCTCAATTGAAGATCTATTACAGAAGAAGAAAAAAAAGAATAAATCTAATACCAATACAAGCCTATTAACAGAAGAAAAAAAACCTAAATAATTACCATTCAATTATCAATTTCAAGGTAGGTAAAATCATTAAGGAGACATTAAGTCGTAGATCACGGAATCGTAAGATTGTACAAAATTCATAAATCTTAAATGTATGCATATAAATTCATAAACATGCATATAAAAATAGCATAAGACAAAAAAAAAAAAAAAAAACTTAAATTACAATTGAAATACTTGTATCAAATTTAAATTGACAAGCATAGCTCACATAATAGCATAGTTGCATAAACTTTCACAATTAAAACTTAGAATACTTGTGTAACTAAATCACTAACACACGTATAACAGCAACATAACAGTTGAAATACTTAAGTAATTTAAACGTTAAATCAAACAACAACTAAAGTTGCCTTATATAATTCCACCACCACGACTATAATTGTAAGATTTAAACTATATGAGCAGAAGCAAAGTATGAGTAACCATGATAAGCAAATTGAAGAAAGTGTGAAGTGAAATGAATAACCTGTGATCTGGTGGATCGAGCACGGGGTTTTGCATGATCATCAAGGAACTTCCAACTCCAGCTAGTTAGAAGAATAGAGAAATTGGTGATGGTGAATATGAAGGAATTCAGCTATGAGTGTGATTTGAGTGGGAAGAAGAAGAAGAAGAAGAAGAAAGAGAGGAGAGGGGATTGGTTGTTGTTGTTGGGTCAAATGTGAAGTGAAACTTCTCTCTTTCTTTCGGTTCGGACATCATTTACCCAACCGACCCCACCTTCTTACATTCTCATTCATTTCTCCTCATCTTAATATCTCAAAGTTCGATTTGCTATAATCAATTTCGATAGGTTAGACTGTACAAAATTTTGTTTATTTTTAGTGAGATTAGACACTCAAATTAATTATCGGATATCAAATTTTAAAAAAAAATCTCTTTTCTCTTCATTATTTTTTTGGTGTGAACCATTTTCTTCGGGTCAGTGCAGAACCAGTCCCTTAAATCAAATAAATCGCAAAAGGGGTAAAGCAAGATTTAACACTAATGCATTTACAAAATTAAATTCAAAACATATTTTTGTTAGACGAAACAAATATTTCTCAAGTTCATTGAGTCTTGCCAAGTTTGTGGCGTTGTTAGAATCGGTTTAAGTCACAAGAAAATTGACAATTTAGTTGCATGACTTTTGTTCCATGTTTTTAACTCCGTGAACTGAAAACAACATTTTTCCCCAAAGTATGATAAGAAGTGGAAGTGCACGCGTAAATAAGGGAGACGAAAATGACCCAAGATAGAGGAAAATAGAGCCAAATGTGGGGCACACTCACCAACGGCAAAAGCATCCATCAGAATTGCCGAATACAACAATCATGACTATAATTTGTAGGTCGTGATGTCTTGGCCAATAGGATACAAGTTCTTCCTATGAATACCATTTGTACATACCATTTTCGACACAAAAATTCAATGTACGCACTTAACGCTCTTTGAATGAGTTAAGAATCTCACAACCAAAAGATCAATTCATTTCATTGACAAAATCCTTTGAATTAAAAAAAATCCTAGTTGAGAAATGTCAACCAAATATTCATCTAACTTTCAAATTCGACAACAAATGCATCACAATATTGATTTGTGGTCATCCTAACCACGGACCGTTTATCTTTTTTCTTTTTTAGGTACAAATATTCCTTTCCTTCTTAATAGTATAACTATGCAAAGTTTATTAAAAAAAATCATGACAATAATATGAAATGGATTGCAACAATAGTGGATAACCTTCAGTTGTCACAGAGAAATTGAAGTCGCAACCCTAATTTTTTTAGAGAGATAAACTTTATGTTCTCTCTAAGATTTTTCTTCTTCATCCACCGAAAATGGTGGGTATTGAGTTATTTTTTGACTCGTAATCATCCACCTACACCTAAGTCTTCATCGCTCAATCTAAATGAGTGGTTTTCACATAGTTTAACTTATTGTTTCGTGACCCTTTTTGTGATTTTGTAGTTTTAGTGTGATGTAGTTTTGTTGATTGTCTTGGTACATCGTTGTTTGAGTTTATGTCTCGATGCGGTGTTCATTTAGTTTAAATTGACAAACCAACTTTGACCAATTACATCTTCAATTAATGTCATATGTCGTCAATGTCCTAGATTTGAAGACATGTATATTCCGATCACTTGAGCTTATTCGAAAATTCATATTTTTTAGCGATGTTGAATTTTTGTGTATATTTGATGCACTTTATCGACTTGAGTAAATGAATATAATTTTTTAGTCAAAAATCATTTAGAGGAGTCCAAGGCCGGTCCAACATATTATAAAAGATCTAAAACAAATTTACGGTGAGAACATTAAAAAAAACATGTCTTATAAAAAAAAAGCCATTAAAAGAAATTAAGTTATGTTTTGTCTAAAATTTGAACATAAGATAAGAGGATTTGAGGCCTTTGTCGTAACCAATTCAACTAGACATACATATATAATTAATTTGTTAAATTTTATATTTATAATTAAATTCTTAAGATTTTTTAATTTAAAATTTTGAGCCTTAAAGTCCTAACTTGCACGACTTATCTTTTAGGTTCGTCTCCGTGAAATTACATCCTTAACTAGCTCCGGTATTTTCACAAATGTTCTTTTTAACTGTGTTGATTATTATGTTTTTCAGATATGTCACATTTGTCTTAACATTTGACATAAATATTTAAGAGAATATTTATGAATATCAATCATGAATTTCGATTTAGAGAATAACCTTAAAGATGAGTTTTTAACTTCACTCAAACTTTCACCAGAACATCTTAAAAAAATAACTCCTTAGAAAGATTTTATCAAAAAAAAAAAATCTTAAAAAGATAACTAATATAAGTATGATAATTGTTAATTTTCCTTTTGGTACAATGACAATTGTTAATTTCTATGCCAACCCGCATAGACTAAATCTTTGAGTTAGATAAAACCACAATAAATAACACAACTTTATTTTTTAAGAGATTTAAAATTGATGCATTCTTAAGGTTGAATACAAATTTAAGACTTTTAGTTAAGTTGAAAAAATTATTTATAATCTCATTTAAATGTTCAGGAGTAAAACCAAATGTAAACATATTAAATTGTTTTTTAACTTTTGAGTCAAAACACTCTCCTCAAAGGAAAAAAATTATTAGTCAAACACTATAAAATTTACTAGTCAAAGCCGATAACAACGTGGTAAAAAAAAATACCGACAATTTATTTTTTTAATTTTTACTGGAGCTACAAAATCTGTTAAAACCTGAAAGAAAATAAACCCAGAAAAGAAAATAGAAGAGAGAACGTTGATCGAATATCGTGATCGGAATCGGAAAATTGAAACCAAAAATGTATTACTGGGTTGGAGCATCATCATCGGATTATGCTGGAACACCTCCTCAACCTCGTAGCGGTCATTCCGCTGTTAATATCGGAAAATCCAAGGTTGTCGTCTTCGGTGGTCTTGTCGACAAAAAATTTCTCACTGATATTCTTGTCTATGATATTGGTTGGTGACCCTTTTCTCTCTTTTTTTGTGGGTTGTTATCAAAATTTGGAATTTTATTCGTTTTGCATTGTTGAAATTTTCAGAAGCTAAGCTATGGTATCAACCGGAGTGTACTGGAAGTGATTCAGATGGACACGTGGGTCCCACTCCACGAGCATTTCATGTTGCTGTTGCTATTGATTGTCATATGTTTGTTTTTGGTGGCCGTTCTGGTGGTCAAAGGTCTAGTTACTGTTTCAGTTTGTTCATTTCTCACACTATTTTATCATTGCATGTTTTGTAGATCACTTAAAATACATTGAGAAAGAGTTAATCTTGATTATACTTAGTCCCTATTTGGATAAGCAACTTAATTATATACTTATCATATAAGTGCTTATGTATAAGCTATTTCTATAACAAAAGATAAAGGGCATGTTTGGATTGACTTAATTGAGCTTATATACTTGCATAAGCACTTGTGAGACTATTTGAGAGAGCTTATGAAAACAATTTATCGCATATTTATTATAAGCTGTTTTCAACCTACTTCCATAAGCTCTCCAAGTTAGCTTCTAAAAATAGCTTATAGTTTATACTGGAGAGCATGTGGAAATAAGCCGAAAACAACTTATGGGTTGACATGGCATATTCCATTTCCTTAAGTAAAATAAATTTTGCTTTCATAGTTTTTATGGTGAAGATTAATGCATCTCAAGTCTCAAATCACTTGCTATTTTATGTTTGTGTGCGTGTGTGTTTGTGTATTTTGTTCTCATTATAATGTCTGAATTTTACAGGTTGGGGGACTTTTGGGTTTTGGATACTGGTAAGACACTCTGTATTATATTTGTTGGGTTATTTTTTTGTGATAACTTTCATTTTGTGAGACTTGAAATGTTTGAAATTGGTACTAATGCTTTCTTGGCATGTTGGCACTTGGAATGAACGACTTTGTTTAATCAAGATATATGGCAATGGTCTGAACTAACTGGCTTTGGTGACTTACCTTCGCCGCGAGATTTCGCTGCAGCTTCATCTATTGGGAACCGGAAGATTGTTATGTTAGACCTATAACATTTGATTTGACTACTTATACCAATTGACTGGATAAGATTAGGACTAAATTAAAATATTTGTTAATGGTGCAGGTATGGTGGATGGGATGGAAAAAAGTGGCTATCCGATGTTTATGTCTTGGACACAAGTATTTTTCTATCTCTGGGATTTGGGTTTTATCTCTTGAAAACACAATTGCCTTTTATGCAGTTCTAACAACTGGTAACGCTGTCTTCTTGCTTTCATAGTATCCCTTGAGTGGACTGAGCTCTCAGTCTCTGGAACATTGCCACAGCCTAGATGTGGGCATACTGCCACAATGGTCGAAAAACGGTTGCTTGTTTATGGTGGAAGAGGTGAAGTCTCATAATTCTCCTTGTTTAAGAATTGATTTGCTTGTATGTTGATATCTTTAACGAGTTTATACCAGTCCTTTTATCCAAATTAAAAAGGTCAAATATTTATGGGCGCCCTTAGGGTATTTTCTAAGAAATCAAAAGCAGAATATATTTATTGGAAAGGCATTTTTTTGAGATACCAATGTTTCAAACGCTGTCCTTCTGAATAAAGAATTTCTATCTCTTGATTCTGTCCCTCAATTTTTGTTTCTATTTGTACTCTGTGATTTTTCATGTTAAAACAACATGTCTTTTGTTTCTCAAACAATGATGCATATGTGCATCTCACTGCTTTCACTATTTTCTTAGTTACAATATAGGAGAAGATTTGAGGAAAAAAATATAGGAGAGGATTCATCACTTCCTTTGGGTTTGACTTTAGTGGCAAGAAGATAAATGAAATTTCAAATTTGCATGACTTATATACCCTTTTTTTTTAATGTAGCTAATAAAATTGAACTTAGAATTTTTGTCAATCTTTTCTGTATTCAAAGTACTCCGCTGTTGCACGGCTGACCTTCATAAACCCATCTGAAACTCCAATGTTCATTCTAAGGTGTAACCACTTTCCCCTACACGTGTGTCATGATAAAGTTAATTTCTAAATCAACATTTTTAGTTTATGATAGTCTCTTTGGGATTTTGGTAAGCACTGGGTGTGTCCTGCTCTGGAGACTGGAATAACCCCCCAATCCTGATAATCATGTTGCTTTGATTTCCCTATCTTTCATGTAAATATAAATGGAGGGAGCATATAGTATATTATTTGTTGCGGATGCGATTTCAATCTCATACGAAGTTATTAACTGAAATGAGTGTTCTGGCCTGACTTTGACAGGAGGAGGTGGACCAATTATGGGTGATTTGTGGGCCTTGAAGGGCCTTATAGAAGAAGGTATGTATAGATAGATATTTTTTTGCTATATTTATATGTTTATCAAGCAAGATGTCATTTATTTAATATTTAGTTGTAGACTGCAATTTGTTATTGTCACGTCCAGGTCCTCTGTGGTATGTTGGTTGCTAAATCTTCTTACGAAGGTTGTTGAATTTCTTCAAATTTAAAATTAAATGTGATCTCTTGTATGAAATGTTTTTCACTATTTAGTTTTTTTTTTCCTGGATAGGAAAATGTTTGGTAAGTTAGTGGTTATGTTAGTTTCTAGGGTTTGAACCTTGGACCTCCTTAAAACTCCTTCAGTGTCCCTTCACTCAATATTTTCCTTCTGCACTTATTGTGCCAACACCTCGCTTCTTACTTCTCCAAGACATCAATCAGTCTCTAATAACAACATAAATTCCTGTAATAAAATATTGCATACATGTTTGTAATGTAAATTATTGGAGTATGTCTTCTATCTTAAAGTCCCCGGTTTGGTTGCCATTTAATAGTATCCAAGTATGAATAGCACTCGAAACTTGTAGAATTGATTGAGCACACTTACATAAGATATATATGTTCAAGTGGTGATGGGACAATTTAGTTTGCGAACAAGCCTTCAGTCCATTTAGAGGTGGAAAAGGCTTCCTTTTTATAGAGAAAATCTTGACTTGTGAATGTAAGTTAGCAGTTTGACATGTCCCTTCCATACTATATAGAGCACATTTTCTCTACAAGATTATAACATTGGTAGAAAACCCAACCAACATTTCAGTTTAATCCAACTTAGCATGTCAATAGAAATGGAGATAGGAACCCACTTGGGTTGACCTAGTGGTATTGACTTGGAACCTGGGAGTGTGCTCCTCCTCAAGGTCTCAGGTTCGATTCTCTCTGGTGCCAATTTGAGGGGGTTAGTTTAGCTTCTTCAAAAAAATAGAAATGGAGATAGGACATAACGGGGACAGAATAGATTCAACAGAATATGGAGAAGATGGGAAATGGCAGGTAAAAAGCATAAGAGGGTGAGGATTATGAGTTGAACACGTATGGCAATGGGTCATTGGAGGATTGGCAACAAATGGCGTGTATTCTGTAATATGTGTTTTCGGTTGCAAAGTACAATCTGCGTCCCTTTGTCTCTGTTTTGATCAGAACATGATTATATTTGCACTATTTCATACTTTTTTTTTTATTCTAAATTTAAATATTTGTGGCTCCTTATTCAATTGGATTATGTACTTATAGTTTGTATATGTTGTGGAGGGAAGAGAATGAAACACCCGGTTGGACTCAGTTAAAGCTTCCAGGTCAAGCTCCATCTCCCCGTTGTGGCCATTCAGTTACAAATGCTGGACACTATGTAATCACATTTGCACAATCCTTATTTATCTTTCTACTTTTGCTATATTTTAGATTGCTTTTAGTCTTTTACTGTAAAAAATGGATGTTTGTACTGTTCCTACCTTATTCTGCAATAGAATAATCTACAATTTTTTTTTTAAATTTTTATTGAAGGCTAGGTATTAAGGTAGTGTTTAGCCCAACTTTTTACAACTTAATTGTTGTTTTAAAGTTAAAGATGGAATAAGAGCTTCAAAAGTAAAGTTAAAGTTGTTTGGTGTTTTTTTGGCTTTAAAACTATTTGGAAGTTGAAAATTGTTTGGTAAATTTTAATATTGTTGTAAATAAGTAATTATTGTTGCGGGCACATATTATGTTAATATTAGCTTTTCGTATTAGGCCTATTAAACAAGTCCAGTAGTTAGAGCCTAGTCTATATATTCAGATTAGTGTTTCTACTCTTCACACAATTGATTTTCAGTACTTCAGAAATCAGAATATCTTTCCACAAATATAATTGTTTAAAATTACCATGACGGGTACAACATAGCAAGTCTTACGATATCTCGAATATCCGGTGAATCTGACAGTATATTGAACCTTCCATGGAGCATGATGTTAAGAGTCTAGAGAGAAGAGAAAGATTTGAGAGAATTAAATTTTGATTATAGAATGTAAAAACTGAATGCATTATTGATCTTCTGAGTCCAATAGTGTTTATAGCTACTGAAAACTTGCAAAATAAGCTAATCAAATTAACAAAACTTCAACCAACACTAACAGCTACGCCTACTAAAAATGCTGTTGATAACTGATTCTCTGTTGTGCCAAGCTAGCATAACTGACTGGAAGACTCTAGAAACACTTCACAGTATTCCCGATCAAGAATTTTTTGGACAATGCCCATACTCTCGTCGAATATCTTTTTCTCAAAATGTGTTTGGTCTATCTTTTGCTTTTAAGGAGAAGAAAAACCTAAAAAGATCTAAGCCAAACACTATCTAAAAAGGCTGGCCGTTATGTTCATGTCAGACATGTGAAGGTGGTTGAAGGCTTGTTGCTAGTAATAATAAAAAACTAATCGTTACCCCACAAGACTTGTTAATACATCCATGTGATTGTATGAATTTACCGCTTTAACTTAGAATCATATCATTTGTTTGTTTCTTTTATTAATGTTGGAGTTGATTTTGCAGTTGTTGATGTTTGGCGGGCATGGGACCGGTGGATGGTTGAGTCGTTATGATATCTACTACAATGATTGTGTTGTATTGGACAGAGGTGAGAACTTCCAGTCTGCCTGTCTGGTATGATGGCAGGCTTATGCTTATCTATACCGTTCTTGTTTTTGGAACCATGAAATTCTTTCTTTCTATTGTTGATCTGTTCCATTTAAAGTCAACTTGTTGATGTTCTCTGGCATCATTGCACATTAATTTATAGTTGGGACTTGGGACTGCAAAATACTTTGAGGGAAAAAAGAAAACTAGATGAATATGGTGCATGTTAGCTACATGAAGGGTGTCTGTTTCTATTTTCTTTCTTCTATGGTTGGAAATTCAGAGATTCCGGTTTCATTAATCAGAAGTCTTTGGTTTTTTTTTATAGGAGTTGACCTCTAGTATCCAAGGAGGGCTATTAGCTTCATTTTATGTTTTTATTTTATTTATTTGTACTATTTTTGAAGAATGCTTGATGAACATTAAAATGTATGCAAAATAATAAATATCTGGCTTTCATCTCATGAATTTAGCATACAATCAGTTTAAGAGCCCGTGTACTTCACAAATCTTGATCCTAGGAAGTTACAAACGTACACTTTCTTGCTTTTGGAACCTTATAATAATTGAAACATTTTTGAGGTTGAAGAAGAATTATTTATGTTTCAAGTAAATGAAAAGGCATGTAGAATATTTAATATTTGATGATAATACCTTATTCTTGAAAAATAAATAAACGAGCTAATGATGCAAAATCATGTCTTTGAATGAAAAATTGTGTATGTCACATGTTGCTTTAACTTTAACTGAAGAGCGAAGTTTGCAAAACATGGTATTCAGTTCAGATGCATTATTTTGAAACAAATCACATATATTTGCCTTCCTTTGTGTTAAATTATGTCATGCAGATAATCAATAATTTTATTGGAGAAATACTAAGTTCAGTTACTTAAGTTGTTTGGCAGGCTAATTGTTTGTACTTCTGTTCGTATAGTTTCAGCAACGTGGAAGAGGCTATCCGTAGGCAACGAACCCCCTCCTGCCCGAGCATACCACTCTATGACAGCTATTGGTTCACGGTATCTGCTAATCGGTGGCTTTGATGGAAAATCAACTTATGGCGAGCCATGGTGGTTAGTCCCTCAAGGTATTTATTGTGCTTTTAAGGTCTTCAAACTTCTTGTTGTTATTATTGTTAAATTCAGATACAATCTCATAAGATAAATGTTAAAAGAACTGACTAGTAAAGAGTCAGAGGCACATAAAAATCTAAATTCCCCTCACGTTGCTTGTTTTACCAGATGACCCAATTGCAAATAGGTTAACTGAATCTCCACCTAGAAATATTTCTGAAAGTAAAGATGCAGCGTCACTAAATGGTAACTTTCAACCTCAATTCCAGGTATTGGTTAAACTTGTTTTGCCTTATCTTCATAGCACTTTCTTGTCTTCTCGATACTTCTCTTAATTTGAAGAGAATATTACAAAACTTAGGTTAAATTAGTAGATATAATACTTCCTGTTATTTAATAGATCCAACTCAATTTCTTGAATTAATTTATTGCCATCACCTTTGCCAGGAAAACCAAGTAGAGAAGTTTCCTCTCTCAGAACTGCAACGAAGATTACAAATATCAGTTTCACAGTCCAATTCTATGCTTCCAATTGTGAATGAGTTGGAAGACAAAGAGCTTCTTGAATTAGCATCAAGATTAGCAGGTGAAAATGCTTCTGCAAATTCACTGGTAAATTAAAACATTCCTTTAGTTATGACAAACTTTTCTGTACGTTGGTATCATAGAAGTAATTTGATTGAAATGGTATTCCATTTCCGATAACAAGGCAATTGAGGCACTCCGCGAACACTGGCAGAAGGCTGAACCAAATATGATCAAACTCAAAGAGCTTGGACCATTGCTCCGGGATTACCAACGTCTAATTCACCGGCTTCATCTGTAAGAACTACATTGTTTATTCATTTTTTTTAGTTTGAGTAATTCATTTTGTTTTCAAACTTTACTGATGAATAGTTTGGCTTGTGTTGTTTTTCTTTCTTAACTTCATTAGAGGAAAGAGTGCATCTGACCAGCAACCTGGATTTGACGAACACGTGATGCATCGATTTTATCATGTCACAAACGTTTCACAGGTATAGATTATAGAAGGTTGAGTTATTAGGCAAAGAGACTGAATAAACATTATATTATAATTCTAAAAGTTACAATACCATTCTTTTTCTGACTGTCTTCATTTACTCTTGTTGCAGTTGCGCATGGATGATATACCAAAACTTTTGGATGAGTACAAACAGCTTCCTGTATTATATTTCTGATTGTCACACTCAATTTTATTTTAGAATTTGTTTAAGTTTTGTTATAAACGTATATAGAACTATTGACGAACTTTGAAATGTTCTATTCACGGAAACTGAAAAAATTAACATAAATATTCTTAGCTAAGTAACGGGTCCAAATCAATGAGTTGTCATTGAATCCCTGTGTAAAAAATTATTGATTAGTTGTATGATTTTTCAGTACTTCATTTCATACATACCATTTTGTTTATCACAAGTTCATTTTGCATAGTCGTTGAACTTAAGACTCTAACGGTGTTTGGTTTTGGAATAGAAGTTGTTGAGAGAAATTGGTATAAGAGAAAGGAGAAGAGAAATAGAGCATAAAGAAGTGTTGATTGCTTTAAGATGTACAAAAATATCTTTGAATTGAAAAATGTGCTCATAAAAAAAAAAAAAACTACTCCAATGTTCTATATTTGGCTTAGCTTGGTTATGATACTATACACACACATATAATCAAATATTCAAGGAATCTGAAAATGATCGAAGGGAAGAGAGTAAATAATTTGTTTCTCAACAACCCTAATACCCCAATGATAGCTCACCAATCATCTCTTAAACCATCTACAACAGGGAGTCCTTCCCCTATTTAACATCATGTTAAATAGACACATTCAGTGTGACACCAATTAATACGGTACTTATAAAGATGAGTGCTTTTATAGACACCTTCTCTCTTATTACTCATGGGTCCTATATGTACAATTAATTCTATTTTTTTCTCTATTCAATTGTTGTACTATTTTAATATTAAAAAATAAATTATATATTAGTTGGAAGAGTAATATTTAATCGATCAAGATTAAATTTTCAACAAAAACTTTTTTAAAATAACAAATAATTTACCCATCTGAATGGAAAAAAAACATAACAAACATACAGTGATTGGATTTAAACAAAACAACAAATAAGTTTTATCTTTTTTTATAATTTATAATTAAATTACTACAATATTTTAAAATTATATAATTATGAATGAATATATAAATTATTGTTAAAATTTAATGATAGAGTTATTACAGGGACCCAATTAATAATTATTTAGAGGTGCTGGGTTGGAGAGATTGAATGCTTATTAAGTATTAATTATAAAACGAATGACGTGTACGGTCGGAGGCCGTTTAAGCACTCAAATGGAGTGCTGCATTGTGGATAGTCTTATTTTCACAGATTAAACATTTACCTCTATCTCATTTTAATAAGGATAAGGATAACCATAATGGAGTGACAGAGAGAAGAATGAGTAGTTGGGTGAATATTCTTTGCTATTAAATTTGAAGTTGTACTCCATTTATAGGGTTGCTAATTTTTTTTTTTTTCAAGTAGCCTAGTGGCTAGAGCTCACACAATTTAATTATGGAGAAGTGGAATGTTTGAGGTTCGAACCCCGACCCCTGCATATAAAATGCAGTATCTCTACCAACTGAGTTAAGCTCACGGGGATGAGGTTGCTAACTTACTCATCTAAAAAATGAAGGAGAAAATTAACAAGTCTCACTTATTTTTGACAAAAATGCCCTCAACATCTTTTAAGCATTACAATAATTCACTTTCTCTTTTATTTTAATTATGAATTTCTCTTAATCTCTACAACTAATCGACGATGTTGTTTCTTATCCATGCGGTCGTGTTGTCCTGCAAATTGGATCAAATTTTGTCAAAGATGCTGGCTAGGTGCTGCTATTTTTTTTTTGTTAATTAAGAAATCTCATACTCATAAAGCTTAACCGGTCAAGCAACATTTAACCTAATTTTAACCTAATCACTTTTGGCAGCAATGAATGTTGACCGTTGGATAGATCAAAACTTAATCTCAACCCTTGATCTTAAACCTAAGACTTCCCTCCTTAAACTCTTTTACAATCTCTAATGACTTATTTACCCCTAAATTAATCTTTTAATTACCTTGAAATATTGAATTCGAATTTTCCAATATAATTCATCTTTTAATGACTATCAATGTGTAATTAATAGGTATAAATTTTCATAGCCAACTATTATTTGAAATAATCGAATTTTTTTTCACACTGAATGGATGATTAAAAAATCGAATTTTTATTCTTGCCTATCTAATATTGCCTTTATAATATTGTCTTTCTAATATTTGAAATAATCGAAATGTAATTCTTGCCTATCTAATATTGCCTTTTTTATACACTAAATCGAACTTTTTTTTTCCACAACCATTTCCTAACTATTATTTATTTTTGTTATATTCCGTTGAAATAGACCTGAAATATAAACAAGGTTTATTCACTCTACTTTTACTCTGATCCTTTCAGACCCCATCACATTCACAAAAGCATGATCAACAATGACCTACAAGCTCTGCTGTCTTATCATGCTTTAATAAGTTTAGGATTTGCTAAATATCTTATCATGTAATACAAAGTTAAAAGAGGTTGTCGTAATACTGACATGTTTGTAGGTGTTTTGTTGCCAGTCCCGTTGAACCCAAATCCCACATCCGAACTTGAGAAGGTTGTCAATGATCTCCGTACAAAGTACAAGACGTATTGTTGAGCTTGATACTCTACACGTAAGGCTTTCTTTCCGAATGCTTTTGTTCGGATCATCCTTTCCATTCGGATTCATCTATTAGCATGTTGATTCGTATTTTTTTTTAATATTAGGGCATGGTTCTCTTGCCAACAATGTTTATTCATGAATTTGGAGACCAAATTGGACGCTACGCATATCTGGTGTATTCTAAAAACAACGAATTTGAGGTGTTGGTTGAGAGATTCAATGGCAACATTTACTTGACTACGGGTTGGCATGCCCTAAAAGACTTCTACGGTGTTTTGTCTCGGATCCTGGGTGAATATGGTGTTTGTTAGTATGGATAAGTTTGCTATCCATTTGAAGGATAGGTTTCGAAGGAATATGTCAATTCCTAGGTTTACCCCATCAATGATTTTTAAGCTTGAGAAACAGGTTGTTCCTTTCAATAACTTTGATGTCTTACCATCCCCTTTGTCCATGATCAGATTAATTTTTCATGTTCCTATGAAAAAAAGTTGACTTCTGAAGACTATGATGGTGGATGAGTAAAAATTAATATTACTGATTGTATTCTCAGCGTTTGTAAGGTATTAAATTAACGATGTTATATTTTGCACTGCAGGAGCTTTCATTGATAGGATTTTGTGAGTTCGTATTGGATGTGACTACAACTTTGAAGATTGTGGATGACAATGACAACGTGCGGGATTGCACTCTGATTTATGACAATATTAATTATGCTCATTTCAAAATTGGAGGTGGGTGGAAGAGAATAGTTCTTGCTCGCAATCTTCGTCAAGGTTCCCGCATACTGCTTGGTGCACCATCTGCTAGAAAGAACGAGACTCTTTACCTTCGTGTCATCCGCAAATAGGAATTTGAATGCGGCCTCTTGGTGGAACGAATTTTTGTTTAATTTTTGTTTTTCTTAAGTTAACTTTTCCTTGGATATTTGATTAAGTACTTCGTCAATTAAGTTTATGTTTTGTAATCCTTATTCAAACAATTTTTCCTTGAATAAAATTTCGTGTCTTACTTACTTAATTTCATTTTTGTTTGAAATTGGTATTGCGTTTAATATTGCTTTCTTTTATCTAAATTGTGGTGTTAGCATTATTTAGATAATTTTTTACTGTCGTTATAATTTTGCCGATTATATTTCTATAACAAAAATTGTGTGTTGCAATAGCGGCGAATCAATAATGATTTATTTATTTATCCCTCCAAACACTGAAATTTGCTAATAACGAATAATTGATTTTGTTTAACACTCGACATCTTCCACAAAAACATGGATTTGATCTTCAAAGTTTTAGACAAATCTCTATTTAGAGAAAAAAAATTATTTAAATAACGAACAACCTTAATGTGCTAGCAAGTAAATGTGATTCTTGAAACTTTTTAAAAAAAAATTATAACATAAATCAGCACAAATTTTATTTAGAATCTCTATTTATATTACAACATAATATTTTCGTTGTCATTCAAAAACGAAAAGAAATATTTCTTCTCAATATCGCAACACATTATTATAAAACCAAGGAATATTTCTTCGACTAAATAGGGATTCGAATTTCCCAATATAATTCCTCTTTTAATGACTATCAATATGTAATTAATTGGTATACATTTCCATTTACTTTTAAAAGTTGACTATGTAAAAAAGGAATTATAAAAGATTTTTAAAAATAATTCGTTGATTGTCTTTCTAATATTTGAAATAATCGATTTTTTTTCTTCACAGTATTGTCGTTCTAATTAAATAACGAACAACATATTAATGTGCTAGCATGTAAAATGTGATTCTTGAAAATTGATTAAATTTTTTTATAAAATAAATAAGCACAATTTTTAGTTAGAATCCCTATTTATACTACGACATAATATTTTCGTTGTCATTCATAAAACGAAAGAAAATCTTTCTTCTCAATATCACAATACATTATTATACAACCAAAGTTTGAAACTTCGACTAAATAGGGATTCGAATTTCCCAATATAATTGCCTTTTTCGTAATCCGTTGAAATAAACATAAATGCACTATGAAATACTCACTCCGTCCTAACTTATAAGCAAAAATTACATATTTCTTTGTCCCAAATTATAAGCAAAAAAGACCAACTTTTAACATATTTAATTATGTTTTTTCAAAAATTATCTTTTTCAAAGAAAAATTAAATGCTAAGTGCATTCAATTTGCTCTCTTTTTCATTTTCTCTATAATCAACTGCCAATGAAAATTGTGTTTACATCTTCCTATAAAACTTATTTCAAAGATAACACAAAAAACTATGTTACAAACTACTATGTTTTAGTTTTCTTAGTAAGTATGGTTTTTTTTTTTTGCTTATAATATAGGATGGAGGGAGTATATCATTAAAATCTGTCAAGCCTATCTAATACTGCCTCTTTAATAATCCGTTGAAATAAACCATAAAAGAACCATTAAGCACAAAATTGAACATTTTGTATAATCTCTTGAAAGAATATTGCAATATTATTTTATATTGTCTTTTTTTATAATCCGTTGAAATAAACCATAAATTCACCATTTAATATTGTACAACTTATAGTTGATAACGATTGTTTCTTATAGGTTCACAAAATCGATTTTTGTTAAAACATAAAATTATGATCAAGACGGGGAAGATACCGATGTTAAATCAAATGTGGTCTATAAGAAAGATTTTCGTAATGTGTAGTGTTTTGTGTAGTATTGTTTTTAAGACATATTGTTACTATTTATATTTTGCCAAAGCTCCGGCTTTTCTTTTGTTTACTACACTATGCCATTAAAATATTATGTTATGTTACAGTACCAACGTCTATTGTAACACCCCGTTTTCCCAACAATGTAAATAATACAAATAATCAGAGTATTCAACGTAAAACGGAATGTCACACTACCAAATTGTATAAATAGAGTAAAGTTACTATTTATTAAAACAACCTTGCCAAATTTTCAATGACATAGCAGCGGAAAATAGATTCATAGTTCAACAACTTTGGCACTACGGCCTCAACGTAAACAACTTAATTAAAAATCTTAATTCAAAAAGGTTCAACAACATGGTTCATAATTAATACGCAACAGTGGAAAACAAGCAAATAATCCCCATCCCGTTACGTATCAGAGCGAACCTAAGACGACGCACGAGAGAGTCAACTCACATCAGCAGCTAATCCTGGATATCTGCACGTTACCCACGTAGAGGCAACATTCAAACAAAATGGGTGAGATTTCACATTCAATAATAATAAGCATATAATTCATCTACGGAATTTAACAACCTAAACAACAATAATTAACAAAAATAATATTTCACATATGCTTCATTTATTTCTACTTAGCATTTAAGTCAACGACAACAACTCAACAACGACGACGACAATGCAACATTAACGACAATGCAACGACATAACAACTTGACTATGCAGTATGCATGTGGTACCAATCAACGTGTTAGAGCATAGACTCTCATTTCAACGTGTAGAGCAATGGCTCTTAAAGCAACGTGTGGAGCATCAACTCCTAAATCAACGTGTAGAGCATAGGCTCTCAAATCAACGTGTTTTGAATGATTAACATTCAATAGGGCATGAGCCCCCAACTTTGTATGAGTATGCATGGACTCAACAACTTAATCAACAACAACGTACAACATCAACGACTTGACGACAACAACGACAATGACAACATCAACAATAATGACGACATCAACATTATAATCCCATAAATATTCACCATTTTATTGCAACATCGTATAATCATCGTATCACTTCAACATATACATTCCATATCATAGTTCATCAATATAAACGTTCATGTAATAATTCATCAACACATGCCTTCACATAAATATTTCATCAATCAAGTTATTCATGACAAAACAAAGTCATTTAAAAACTTACAGCATTACCTAAGACTTCCATGTCTACACCAAAGGCTAATTCAAAACAGAAATGTGAGAAACGACACAAGAATCATGAAAGAGGGGACTGCTACTACACTACACGCCTCGCGGGTTGGCTTACTCGCAGTGGCGAGCTAGCTTACTCGAAGTGGCGAGCTAAAGGCGAGCAAACACTGCTCTCTGTTACACATCGTTTGCCGTGGCGAGTTGGGTGGCGAGAAAACACTGCTCTCTGTCACGTTGTAGCTCGTTGTGGCGAGCAGACTACTCGCCGTGGCGAGTTATGACAGGTTTCTGTCGGGAAGTGCGATTTTTCACCCCAAAAACCCAATTTTCATCCAACCTAATCCCAAATTTGATAGGAAGCTCAACCTATGATCATTCTACAACCTGAACATCATTTATCTATGAATTCTACGGACTTTCTACACTCTTAACATCCAATTCTACAAATTCTACCATCACACCCGATTTTTAACCCTAATTCTCAAATTCACATGAACAACAACAAAACTACATGCTAAATTCAATTTCAGAATTATATAGCCTAAGATTAGAGAATATTAGTCCCACCCTTACCTTAGATTGGTGATTGCAAGACTCTACAGGTTCTCCCTTCTCTTGGTTCTCCTCTTCTCCTCTTTCTCCCAAAGACTTTTGTAAAACCTAGTTTGTCTGGCTCTTATTTTTCTTTATATACTCAACAGATTTTCTGATT
>Ga0315914_1003685_pt1 | contig 23205 bp, 11 predicted proteins | sample MpolenodulesMG_FD_203920 | JGI IMG/M metagenome (GOLD analysis project Ga0315914, IMG submission 203920) | Medicago polymorpha root nodule microbial communities from Los Angeles, California, United States - elongated nodules | ecosystem: Host-associated > Plants > Roots > Nodule | place: USA...
CTTCAGGGGGTATTTGCAAAATGTCATGTTCACTAACAGAAAAATTTGACGGAGGGGGTAAATTGATTAACGTTGTGAAATTTCAGGGGAGTAATTGAAGTTTTGTTAATTTCAGGGGGGGTAATTGATGAAACTTACAATTTAAGGGGGGTAATTGCCTATTTACTCGAGAAAAATTAGATAATGTATGAAAAAATTTAAAACGATGGCGCCGTCAATCCATTCACGTGAGAAACCATTCAATCTCCAATTGATGATTGAAGAACGTGCTTTGGTTTGATTGTTTTGATTGTTTGCAAGTGGACTGTTACATGAATTGGTGCCAGATCCTGTGTGCAAGCGTCTCTGCATCATTGAGAACAGCCTGTTGCGCCATCCTACTTCACGTTGCTTCTCTCTTCTCGCAATTCATTGAATCTGTTTCTTCAATTTGAGGTCGCACAGCTGCGCTAATGCCTTTGAGCATTACAAACACTGAGTCACGCGTTAATCATACCTAGAAACGATCTGGTGAATTGCTTTCAGACATCTGATGGCATACATGTGCCCTTGGCCGTGTGTGTTCGACACCGTACCTTCACCAGTTGCACAATCAGTGCCTTCAGCAACTGTGCAGACAATTTCAGTAACAGTTAGGTCATTTGTAGTAGCCTTAGCGGGTCAGAATGTGATTGATGACAGACCTCTCCCTACTCCATGCATCAAAGGGGATGCTTTGAGCATCAGAATTTGCCAGGACGAGTACCATAAGGGAGTAGAAGAATGCAAGAACGCGTTAAAGGCTCACTTGACTCTTAACAAGGGGGATAAGTTGTATTCTGCATGTGATTTAAGTACCAAAATAGGAAAGCATCGGAAAACATCGGCGGCCTGGAAAATGGTGCCTCCCGACAAAGGTTACTATGACTTTCACTTTGACTCGGCGGATGATCTACGAAAAATATGGACAACAGGTACAGTCAAAGATTTCAAATACCTTTCTCAGAATCAGACACATGTATTGCTTTGGATTCACTTGGTTGAGTTACCGCAGGAGTATTGGCGGGAGAGAACTTTGAAGGAGATCGCAAGCGCGGTTGGCACCTCAATTAACATTGATGAACCGACACGAAACTGCACTTTTGGGCACTATGCAAGAACTTTAGTTGACATCGATCTTTCAAATAGAGCATATGATGAAATTCTTGTTGAGAGAGAAGGCTTTGCTTTCAAAGTGGAGGTCCAATATGAGCGGAGACTGTTATTTTGCTATCATTGTTACTCTATTGGGCACAATGTCTCCACTTGTCGTTGGTTACATCTGCAACCACCAAAGGACAAGAATGATCGAGGGAAACAAATTATTATTCCCGAGACAGCCCCCCCTAAACCATCTTGGCAGAACAATGATGTGGGAGCTTCCACTTCGTACAATGGAAGCACTTGGACGTGGGTTCCGGTTGTTTCAACAGTTGCTACCACTGAGAGGGTACTAGTTTCTGCTACTCCTACATCATTGGCTTTGACTACACTGGACATTCCGGCTCTTTCCCCTACCTTGAATGCTAATTCACAGTTGGGGCCGATTTCTATTGTTACATCAACAATAGCTACTTCTTCGACAGACGTGTCCATATCGTCTTTGTCGTCAAACTCTTTCATCTTTCCATTACACAATGTGTTTGACATGATTTCTCCTAAGGATCTGCCACGTGTTACACCAGTGTTAGAGGTTGTTTCCCCTATTGCGCACGTTGACGTGCATTCTGAGAGAGCAGAGCAGTTATATCAGACATTGCAGGAGGAGTTGGAGAACCCCATGGTGGACGATGTTACTGTTACGCTTTCTGATGATGTGGAACACAATCATTCGATCCCGCGGGAGTTGGTGGAGAGTCACAAGGGCTCCCATGAGCGTGTATCACATTTATCCCATGTTAAGCACATTGAGGTGCATGAGGTGTCTGTAGAATCGGTTCAGGTTCAGACGGATACGGTTGTTGAGTACGTTGACGTGCATTCCGGTTCACGCAATTCTTTGGTTTTACCTGTGGTTATTGAACAGCTCCTTGCTGAAAATGTTAGCATGCCCACGACAATTCAAGAGGAGCAAGTGGTTCCCGGTTTACAACAACAAGAAGTTCATCCTAACAAGAATATTTAACACGGTTTAGACTTGTGGGAAAGAGTTCGTGAATATGACAAAAGATCAGCTGCTGAAGATTTCATGCCGGTCCTAACTAGGAAGCAGAGACAGAAGCTTAAATTACAACAAGTCTTGTCGAAGCAGCCTACTAAAACCCGTGCTCGGGGTGATCCTCATTCGACTGAACAATGAATTTTCTCTATTGGAATGTTAGAGGTATCGATAATTCTTATACTCGGATTGCTTTAAAGAATTTATTTCTGTCTCATAAACCTATGCTTATTTTTATTGCGGAACCGATGATTACGGTTTGGCTTTCATCTCTTCCAGATGAATTGAAGGTTGATTTCTTTAGGGATATGTGTGGTTTAGCTAACTACAGATTTCCATAATCTGTTTTTTGGTTGTTTTTGATTTCTGCTTATTTTTCCTTTCTGTTTTCTTTTGAGGGTTTTAGCCTAGTCCCCTCTCCTTTGTAATTATTTTTCCCTTTTTTTTAAAATAAATTTTCTGGAGTTTGGCAACATAGAATGAAGGTTTTTTGGGATGCCAACCTAGTTAGGATGTCGATGTTGCCTTTTAATGTCTGCCCTCTCTCCTTGCTTATAAAAAAAAATGATTTATTAGTTTTTCTTTGATCAATTAAATTTTTCTCATCATTCAGTATTCTTTTTTTTGTTCAAGATGTCAATTATTTTTTTGTGATAGCATTTATGAGAAAGAACAAAGATGAGAAGAAAATGAGTAAAAAATAAAAAGAGAGAGAAAGATATGTATAATGAAAAAGGAGAGAGAGAAATTTTGGGTGAAGGAAGCTGTAAAAGTTGCCATGTTAAAAAGCTGTAAAAGTTGCCTTTTGCTTTTGGTTGTGAAAATGTCCATTCTGCCCTTCAATATATAAGTTGTAAAGAGGTTGGGTTAGGGGTACTCTAAGTCTGATTTTGAGAAAAAGGTGCTTTTATCAGCGGATAAGTCCAAAATAGCCCTGACTTTGTGAAGGAAATTTTTTGCTGAAAATTAAGGTATGGGTAGTTAAGTATTTTTGGTAATAATCTCTTTTGATTGAACGAAAAATATATATTTGATTGAACGAGAAAGAAAAAAAAGTGATCCAGATTCCCAATGTGTTAATGGCTTTAACTATAGACTTGTGTTTCATCAAAGCACATATTCACAATGTATTTTTTTAAGGAACAAATTCACAGTGTGTTGATGCGCCAGAGTCAATTTCCTTCGTCATCATAAACTTTTTATGGTTTTTATAAGCGGTCAAAAACAATATATTAAAACGTCTCCGAGAAGCAGAAGGTGTGGTAGATCCTGCTCTGCTAAGGCCTGGTAGAATGGACAAGCAAATTCATTTGTCATATTGCAACTTTTCTGCTTTTAAGCAATTGGTTGTCACAAAAATCAAGTTCTTTGTTAATATTTTTATTGTGACAAAAATTACAAGGTGAGCATCATTCTCTGTTCATGTTAACAATGACTGATCATGTTTTGCTACAAACTTGCTGACACCATTATGAAGAATACCTTAAAAATGCAAGTAAGTTCAATTTTGCTTGATGTTTTTCTTACAAGAGTAGTAGTCCCAGCATTATTACATTGCAATAGAGCAAAAAAATAAAAAATATGCAGTGTGCACTATGTACTATACTTTTTGTTGTGAAAACATGTTAAGGTGGGATATCACATTAGTTGCTCTTTGGACTATACTTTTTGTGAAAAATTATGATCTGTTTGACTTATCCTACCTTCCAATATTTTTCCATGGTTCTGTTACAACCCTTAAAAAAAGTGTCTTTTAAGTCATGCTTGTTTTCACAAGAAATGTAGTAGAGATATTGGTTTATACTTAAGCTTATAATAGAACATGATCTTTTATGAAAATTTAGTGGAATCAAAATCACCTGAATTGTACTTGAGTGATCATGTGAGGTGAGAGCCGAATTGATGAGATTTTATGACTTTGAGGAGCTTAAGACTCTAACTTGAAACCAAAGTTGGTGATACCTTGGTATTAACCTTTCCTAATACTTTTTCATGCACTTGATGTTTTGTTCTTTGATCTTAATGCCAATGAAGGGTCCAAGCATGGGGAAATTTTATATCACTATTTTATACCTATTTTTATAGCTTTGTTTTATTTAATACTATGTAGTATTTTTCACTTGCTTTTGGTTTCAATTTACTACATTTTGTTCGATTTTGATTTTGTTGGCCAAGAACAAGAAAACATGAAGAATGGATAAGAAAAGTAATTTTGAAGAAGTTTTGAAGACAAATAATTTAGGCCCCGTTTGGATTGAGTAAATAAGTTTTTACTTAATTCATAAGTTCTCAGTAACGAAAATTGTACCTTCATAAAGTACATTAACAAGCTTATAAATAATACATAAAGAAATATTTATTTGTATAAGCTGTTTTACATAAGCTCTAAAATAAGCTAATCCAAACAGGGCCTTAATGAGGATGCTCGAAGATCAATTCAAGACAAAAAGAGTTGAAAGTCTGAACTCTGAAGGGCCTGTCCGTAGCAAAAAGTCTGAGAGGAAAAAGAATTGAGCAAAGAAACAGGATCAATTACAGCCATCAGTAATAGACCATAGTACCAAAGCGAATTGCGAAACAGGTGACTATGTAATAGACCCTTACAGCCGTAATGACCATGACCTTTGAGAAAATGTCAGTTACTATCTAGACGTTTGAGAGGTTTTGAGCAATAATTTGTCTTGATGGCCTTGGTGGCTGCTGAATTCACGACCTATGACTTTGTTTTTGGAGAAGTAAAAACAATTTTATTAAATTAGAACACACCACCGGTACAAGGTATACTTAGTGGTTGAAAATATGTACAAGAAATGAAATAAGTATACAAAAATAAAACAACACCAGTTCCCTTCTCAACTAACAACAGAACAAGCACCACCAATGGTTTGACATACACACAATAATATGAATCATGACAGCTCCAAAAACGATGATCCGGCCATCCTCCTCGACAACCTGTACCATAATATACTCATATCCAATCTGAGCAATAGAAAACATCCGAACTGCAATTTAAGTCGCAAAAACCACGATTTAAATTGCAAAAGACAGATATACGCTGCAAAGAAAACATCCGCTGTTCACCAAAAGCATGCTTTACTCCCATAACACATTACGCAGCACACACAAACTAAACAAGATTCAAATATCCAAATTCCATTTCAAAGCTAGGACAACTCAACCAAATCAAATAATCCAAAAAGAAGGTACCAGGGACTATTATTATATAATAAAAAGTTGAAAGTCCCCTAAGCTAAAGCTACCACATAACTGTAGGACACCTCAATGACAGCTCAACCAAAGACGATGCTAGCACAGAATGTGCTGAAATTCAAGATTCTGTATCGCCTAGACACACCCTCGGATTTGCAGACCATTGAAACATGTTGTAATCTAAACTCTTTGGTTTAAAGTGCAGCCAATTCCAAGATAAAACCTTCACATCCTTCACCATTTTTTCTATGCCAATGTCTTTATTTTGAAAACATTTCATGTTCCTTGCTTTCCAAATACACCAGACGCAAGCAAACCAAATCACGGTTACAAGCATTGAGAAATTTCTTCTGTTACCTATCAATCCTCCGAACTGCTCAAGATGAAGATTCGCTTCCTTTTGGAATGCCAACGATATTACAAGCCATTGACATATCCCAAACCAAACACCTGAAAACATATAGGACACTAAAAAAAAACAAATGTGATACTGATTCTTCACTCCCGTGTTCACCCACAAACTGAATAGAACTTTGACCGAATACTCCTCTTTTGAATAGATTATCCCTTGTTGCAATTTTATTTTGAAATAATCTCCAGACCAAACATAAAACTTTTAACGGACCTATTTATGCCAAACCTTTGACCATGTAGGGTCCGAAGAACTTGACAAATTAGACATCAATTCCTTATAGACCTCTTTAACAGAATACAAGTTATGTGTTTCCACTCCCCCAAAATCTATGTTACAAATATCTTTCCACCATACAGAAGCTCCTCTATTCTCTACTCTAATAGACTCCCCGATAACCATATTTATTTACTAATGTTCTATACCATAACCCATTTCTTTTTGTTTTGATTTTCCACCCCCACTTTCCTAAAAGGGCTAGATTAAAAATTCTCAAGTTCCTAACTCCCAGCCCCCCCTCTTCCAAAGGTCTACAAACCTTCTCCCATTTAACCCAATTTATTTATTTTCTCCCCTTCGCTCCCTCCCTCCCCATAAAAATTGTTTGAAAAGAGATCAAGTTTAGAGATTATACATGCCGGAGCCTTGAAAAAGGAGATAGGAAGCCAGATAAGACCGACTTTAACATAACAACTCGACATCCAATGGACAACGACCTATGACTTGTAATACCTCTCTGTTCAACACTTGTAATACCTCCACTCACTTTTACATATTTTGCTTTCATAATTTTAATTATTCTCTCGGTATGTTTGGATTAAGGGTTTAGGAGGGGAAGGGAAGGGATGACTAAATTTTTTTTTTTAAATTACGGACATTTTAAAAACACATTTTACATTGTTTGTTATTTAAAAAACAAAAGTGAGCCCTCCCCTCCCTCCCCCTCATAAACCCTCAATCCAAACACACCTTCAAGGATTTTTTTTTTTTTTTGAGAGGACTCTTGAGGATTCTTGTACCTTGTTTTTCATCATTAAAGTAATATTTTCTCCTATTATTTAGTAATGTTATTTTTTATGTTGATTTGTCTACAATCGCAGTCAGTGGCGGAGCCAGGAATTTTGAATAGTAAAGGCAATGTATATATAAATTTGTAGCAGAGTCATCTTAAATAATTTGGAAACCCTATTCTAATTTGTAGCAGAGTCATTTTAAACAATTTAGACATCGATGTAGAATACGAATTTAGAGGTCGATACCGAGTAGTTATTTTGGTCTCTAAATTTGTAATGTATTTTCACTAAAATATTTGAAATTTATCAAAACTACGAACACATCTTCAAATGGTTGTTTTGTTATTCATTGTATAGACCAAATTGATAAGTGAAAAATATATTTAAAGATTAAATTAACTAACTAAACCCACATTTAAATATCAAAATGACTAATAAAAAACAAAGTTTGATTTTTTAATTTTAATAGAAAGATTGATAACCCATTTTGATTCAAAACCACTTAAGTTTTTCCATAATATATAATTACATTATTATCATATATTAATAAAAATGAAACACCAGAACGGCGACTACCCGAGCTAATGATAGAGGCAAGAAGACTTTTCGGCCAAGTCCCATTAATTGATCATAACGATATCGTGGAAATGCTGCGTGGACCCATATATATAGAAACAGAAACAGAATCACCTTGATACTAAACCAGATCGAGCCCGGATCCTCTTGAAAATGGGAAGATCTAGGATAGGCGGCCAACCTTCTGGAGAGAGCAATGTGCATGGACCAGGTGAGTAGGGATGCAGCTCCGTGGACCGCTCGTCGGGTCTGATAGGTGGTGGTCTCACACCCTTCTCAAAGGAACCGTACGTGAGACTCTCGCGTCATACGGCTCCGTCCCGGAAGAAGGACCCCCCCTTTCCTTTGACCAACGGGTCCTCGAACCAACCTTCCCGTTTTCTTGCTCGTTAGCGCTTTTTTCCGCATAGAAGTCCGTCATCCTTGAAGAAGATGTTGAGAGATGCAAAACCAGACGTTTTTGTTTAATAGGTTCCATAACATATGTATGGAAGGTTGATAAAACTTTTTTTTGAGTAAATATAATAAATAAATTTTTGAGAGAAAATATAATAAATAAATAAATAAGTAAATGATATTTGTATTAGTGTATATATGTAGTGTAATATGCATGAAGCCATGATGCTATGGAAAATTTAGTGAGGGCACAAGCCCACAAAGTGTTGTACGTGGCTCCGCCACCGATCAGCTTTTCATTAATCCTAATTCTTTCTTGTTGCTATGATTTTCAAAGAATTTTTATTTTATCTCATCGTTTTAAGTATGAATTGTAGATATGATTGTTTGATCTTAGTTATTAAATGTGACATTTGTTACAATCAAAATAAGAGCAAATAATCATATTAGTTTGCCTCACCTTTAGAACTCTGATTTTCATAGCAAACAAAGATAATTGGGATGGGAGCTTCTATCATTGTGATTTTAGTCACAATCCTAAGATGTTTTTGTATCATTGTCCAAATCTCTACCAAAATCAACCAGTCAAAAACCTATTCTTTTTAGCTAATCAATTTAGAAAAAGGAATTGGTAATCAACAAAAATCAATGTGTGATTGATTCTTTTTATTACGTGGTAGAAACCGTGCACTTGTGGTCTGTCATGGTGACATCCCCATAATTTATGTCTTCTCCATCTTTTCATTTTTTTCTCGTCCCAAATTCTTATTTTTGTTCTATACTATTAAGTCTTTAATTTCAACTCACGCAACCTTATAATTTTTGTTCTAATTCCAAAATTTCTAATTCTATCTTGAGAGTAGTCAATGTTATAGACACAAATTTCATAATGTGCATAATAAAATTGGTTCTTGACAAGCAAGTGACCTATTGTAATTGTATGCAACATGAGTGTCAAAGACCCCAAGTTTAAACACATCAATTCTCTAGTACATGTTTTGTCAACATAGATTCGGATAAAAGCTTAACTCAAATAGTGATAGCAAAGGCCATTGATGATTATTTTTGTGACATTCTGTACATATTTTGACTATTATTACAATTACTATTATCACAAAAACTCAAGAGTAAGAAAATCAACAAACTCTACTACAGTCAGAATAATATTATGTTAATAAAAAGTAGGATATTAAAACATGTACACCATTTGAAGTTACAAAACCATAATCTAATAGATTTAATGTGTGGATAAGATAAAGTAGATGTTATCATATACATATCTAATCTAAATAAGGTAGAATCTAATGAACGAGGGTTACTTGTGCAGGACTTTATCAGGCTCAGCCAAGTGCTTCTCTGTCCAGATTAGAATGAATTGTTGCATTAAGCCATTGCCAGAGTTGCTTGGTATTCAGTTTTAGTTTTAGCATATGAAGTTATTCAGTTTTTTGGTCTCAAGCAGTGCAGAATCACGTAGCATCCAATGACTGTTTGTGTGTGCTTAGACGTTTTTTTAGTTTATTGTTATGAATGGGTTCAAGGTGTTCCGTCTTTATTGGTGCCTTTGTATTTCTTTACTTTGTTAGAGTTGGTAGTTCTTATACCTTCCTATGCTAATGAAAATTTGTTGATCCAACAAAAAAAAATTATTTCTTTAATCTATTTTTGTCTAATTAATTTTATTTCATTATGAAGTGCTTTAAAAAAAACAGTGGAAATTAATAAAACAATGGGAAATGCTAAAGAAAAAAGAGTATTACTGGCTGATTTAATTTTCTAGATTTATTGGTGGCGAAATTACAGGCGGATATATCTGTCAATATTAATGGTCTCATAATTACTAGCGGAACAAATCTGCCGGTGTTAAATCTTTGAGTTTCATATTATTCCGCCAATAATACTGGGGGAAAATCCCTCAGTAATCTTTCATCATAACCCACTACATTACTAAGGGAAAATTCCGTTAGTAACATTCATGACGCCAGTATTATTGGGTGATCTTTTTTGTCAAAAATCCGTCACTAATGTGTATTACTGAGGAATTTGATACACTACTGCGGGATTATTTCTGCCAATAATAACCAAGATTCTTGTAGTGACCTCACAACGGAGGAATATATGATTTGCAGTCTCTTCATGCTTTAGACAGAAGCCACAAACTGACACATGAGTTTACCTTAACTTAAATTGAAGGATTGATGAGAAATTGATATATTATGTAATGGATGAAACATGTGGTATCATATCGATATATATTTACTATTATGCCACTGTTCAATCTCTTCTCTACTGTGTCTAATCTCTCTTGTCTTAATAATTCTAAGTAAACTATCTTACCATTAATTAACTCTTACTGCATCATTAGTCAATTTAAACTTGGACTATTTCAATTCTCTTGTTAATTGTGAAATATTTGTGTTCAAAGTGTGAAATAAAAAAAAACAAATAATAATCATTAGTTTAGTCTTTAAATATGTGATACAATGTTGCTATATTTCTAAATCTATCTTATGTTAGTATGCTCTTGATTTTCGGGTATCAATCATTAATTGGTTTTGAACTTTCAATCTTTGAACTCTTAACTTTTATTCGTGGGAAGGGAAAAAGTAAGTAAAAACCCTTAAGAGATTTTGGATCCGGGGGTTGATTTCGTGGAGGGAAGGTGTTAAGTACCCTACACGACTACGGTACTCCGTAGGAACCTTTTGCCTAATTTATCTTGTGCTAGTTCAATTACTTATTTTGAAAATACTTGCCTAAAAGTCTAAGTGAAAGAATGGAGGGAGAAAAAGAATGTTTTTGGTTATTTTTATTTGATTTGGAAGGATTGGGCCATTTGCCTACATACCCACAAGTGGAATCAAAGAATGTTTTTACTTATTTTTATTTAATTTATCTTTGTTTTGAATTAACATTCTCATACTTGACCCTTGCACAAATCAATACAAGACCCAGTTTTTTATTTTTTTCCTTGTTCTTTATCTTTTGTTTCTCTTAGTTTCAATTACCTTGTGTTTATGTTAATTACTATTTGTTTATTTATAGTTGTACTTTTGTTAATTAGATAGAATTTCAATCGTCTGATCTTCATCAATGGCAATGATCTCAACAATACTTGATAGCCGCAAGCCAGTTTTATCTGCAGTGGCCTCAATTGTGCTAATGCGAAGGGTCGCGAATGAACTCATTCCTCGTGAACTCCTAAACTTTGTTCAATCAGGACTTCACCATCTTTTTATCCAATCCTCCGCACAATTCACCATAGTCATTGAAGAATTTCAAGGGATGAGAAGAAACCATGTTTTTGAGGCTGCAGAAGCCTATCTAGGAACCAAAGCAACTGTCTCAGTAGAAAGAGTTAAAGCCGGCAAATCTGAAAATCATAAAAAGCTTGAATTCAATATTGATAGAAATGAAGGAGTGAGTGATGTTTTTGAAGGTATTAGTGTAAAGTGCAAAGTAATTTGCATACAGGTAGACAAGTCGCGGATTCGAAGTTACAGTGATGACTCCTCAGCCGTGTCAGAAATAAGATCCTATGAGCTAACTTTTCACAAGAAACACAAGAACAAGATTTTCGATTCATATTTGCCTTATGTGATGGAGATAGCTAATCAAATTAAACAAGGAAACATGTCAATCAAGATTCACTCAAATAATGAATATGATGAATATGAATATAAATATGTTTGGAATCACGAACCTGTTAAGTTCAACCATCCGATGACTTTCAACACTCTTGCAATTGATGAAGGGCTTCAAAGGGATCTTATGAATGATTTGGACAAATTTGTGAGGGCTAGAGAGTTTTATAGAAGAACAGGGAAAGCTTGGAAACACGGTTACTTGTTGTATGGTCCTCCTGGTACTGGAAAGTCTAGCTTGATTGCAGCTATGGCTAACTATCTCAACTATGATATCTATGACTTAGATCTCACTAATGTAGGGGATAATAAGAGCTTGAAGCAACTTATTCTTGACATGCCCAATCGTTCTATACTTGTGATAGAAGATATTGATTGCACTATAAATTTGCAGAACCGAGAAGAAGAGAAAGAAGTTGTTAATAATGGAGACAATAAGGTATGCATTTCTCGTCAAATATATCATTCATCTTTGAGTTTCATTCATACTAAAATGTCACACAGATGCATAAAACTAGAAGATATTCAGAATAATTCAACCCTACATGAATCTAGTTTAGATATATTTAACTACAGTCATAATTTAGCCAACAAATTTTATTCCTGTTGATAAGAACGTGATTAATACCCTACAAGGATATAATATTCTGGATATCATGAAATGTTATAACCAAGATTTAATTTTAGACTAACATTTGTTCATAATTTATGTTAACGTTTGTTGATATTGTCAACAGGTGACACTTTCAGGACTATTGAATGCAGTAGATGGTCTTTGGTCATGCTGTGGAGAGGAACACATAATTGTTTTCACAACAAATCACAAAGAAAGACTTGATCCTGCTCTGTTAAGGCCTGGTAGAATGGACAAGCAAATTCACTTGTCATATTGCAACTTTTCTGCTTTTAAGAAATTGGTTATTAACTACCTTTGCATTACTCAACATGAACTCTTTGAAAAGATTGAACAGCTTTTAGGAGAAGTTCAAGTTACTCCGGCTGAAATTGCAGAAGAGCTAACAAAGAATGTTGATGCTACAGAATGTCTACAAGACCTTATTAAATTCCTCGAAGACAAGAAAATGTTCAAGGATGATATTAAGAATGAAAAAAATACCAAAGAAGAACATGAACTACATAGAGAAAATATATAGGTCATGTTTGGCTTCTATAAACTGTAAGCTATTCCAAGTAGATACTTTGATCTATAGTTTTATATGTATCTTGAGACTTGCGATTATATTAAGTCGGGGCTCTATTTTCATATCAAGTATTAAATATCAAAGCTTTTGATATTATTGTTACTAGGATTAAGGCTAAAAACTTACAAGGTTAGCATCATTCTCCATCCATGTTAACAATGAGTGTTGTCACTTAGAAGAGTGATAAGAACTAGTCGCATGCTTTTAACTCTTGCATGTTTTTTTGTTGACAAACAAAATTGTTGAGATCATTATAAACAGTACCTTATAAAAGGAGTATATGTTTGCTTGATGTTTTTCTTGTGAGAGTAGTAGATCCAGCATTGTTAAATTGTTGCAAAAGAGCCAAAAAAATCCGTTGTGTGGACTGTGTTCTATACTTTTTGTGAAGAAATTTTAAGGTGGGATAGCATAGCAGTTGCTGTGTGGACTATACCTTTTGCCAAGGAGCTGTGGTATTAATCTGGTTTTCTAATATTTCGGCGATTTGGAAAGCAAGAAATGTCATGATTTCTAAGCATGAAGGATTTAATTGGGAGAAGGTAAGGGAGGATTCAAAAATCTTATGTGCCTCAAATATAAGCTTAAAGGGTTTGATTTGACTCATATTTTGGCTTGCTTATGTGCCTGAGGGCGAATACTTTCGGTAGTCTGGGAGAATGAGTGTTTTCAGTTTTTTAGTGTTGGCTGCAGCTATTTGAGTGTTTGGTTTGTCTCATATTTTTTGGAGTCCTTCTCGATTGGATTTGGAGCACGGCTGCTGTCTAGCGTAATTTCAGTGTGGTCGTTCTATATATAGTGCTTTGATCCGGCATACTTTGGCAGATATATTAGTGCATTTGTTCTGAGTTTATCTGTTTTTTGGTGAGGAGTTCCTTGGTTATAGTTGCAATGTTGGCACTTTGATTTGGTTATGTTTTGCAGGCATTTTTTTGGTGTTGAGATTGAAGAAATATAAACAGAAGTTTCTGCTTACTACTCCTTCTGCTTGTCTGGTTTCTTCCTCTTGCTTCACAGTTGAGTTTTTAGGTTTGTTCATTCAATTTTTGAATCAAAAAGTAGTTGATTTATCGATGTCTTATCTCGCATAAACAAGAATCAACACAATTTCCAGCTAACAATTAAGCATACATGTTCCATGTTTCACATAAATAATATCATCGATCACTAATGAAACATAATTAATTCCTTAATACAATGAGATATCAATCTTTCGTCCCAAAGTATTGATGCCTAAGACATTTAACGAAGAAGTTAGCATTAAGTACTGATGATTTTATGACTATTGAATTTAAACTTGTTCCTACTGATTAAACCAAATAGATAATTTATTATATATTAAGATTCAAAGATTATTTTTCCTATGTTAGTTAAGATTACTCAGACTTCGATTCTGCCATTTGATTGACATTTTTCCAATTAATTTACCACTTGTTTAATTTGATCTGCATAGAAATTGATAGATTCCATGACACTTTGTTATAGGATTGGTCAAATTCTAATCAATTTGGTGTTGACCCAGTGGTTGGCTTGGGATCTTGGAGTGAGCAAGTACATACAGAGTTTTGCTCTGCTTAGAACCCGGCCCCCGCATGTGGGCTGTGAGATTGGTCATCTCGTATTAGTCGGTTCTTAGATCGGATACCGAGTTTTAAAAATAAAAAAATTGGTCAATTTCTGTTATGATATTAATTGTGTTTTATGACGCTTGTTCACTTCCATGATTTTTTTGGTGGAGGCTGAGGTTCGAACTCCAAACCTTCCATATTTTATGCATTGTCTATATCAACTCAGTTAAGCTCACAAGGACCCATGATTGATAGATAGAACCATGTGATGTTTAATTCAGTGGAATTCATATAAAACCAATTGACGTTTGATTGCCAGTTTTATAATCAATAATAAAAATTTAGAACTTTTAATAGATTCAAACGAAGTACGCCCAGGCCCAAAACCAGTCGATTGGTTGCTTTTAATCCATTGAACTTCTTGCTAATTGCAATATGTTTTCTAAAATTCTGTTATTAATTTCGTTACTGATTAATTGAAGATCCTTGTGAGACAACCAAGGTTAATTACGTTGTACAACATTTTCTAAATTTTAAATTATTTTGACCGTGTATGACATCGATCAATTTAGTGGTGTTTACGGTGCAGTTTGGTTCGGTTTTAAGCCTAAAAATCATCCGAACCACAAGATAAATAAGTATGCGGTTTGGTTTGGTTCGGTTGACTTTTAAAATAAGATCTGAACCGAACCAAACCAAACCAAACAATTGTGGTTTGGATTGGATCGGTTGGTGCGGTTTGTTTAGACAATAATTTTTTGTTTTCAATGTTAAAATCAAATTAAAAAGCTAAAATACAACATATTTTCAACAATGTTTAAAATTTCATCCAACATTACAATTTTTATTTCCATCTAACAATGTTCCCAACTACGTAGACCAAATTAAAACGTGGATAAAAAGTAATCCTATTTTGTAAGAAATACAAAAGACTAAAATTTTAATCATTCTCCAAGAGTTCAAGTAGCACATAAATACATTTTTGATAGAAAAAGAAAAGAAGAAACTTAACAAAGAGAAGAAAAAAATGTCATTTTATTAACGTTTCTATTGAATTTTTATGAGTATTGGTCTAGATGATATATATTTAATTAGTATTTTTCTTATATTGCGATTTGGTTTGATTTGGTTGGTAAAATCAAAACCGCAAACCAAACCAAACCATGCGGTTGAGTAAAAAAATGATCCAAATACATCCGAACCAAATGCAGTTTTTTGCGGTTTCGGTTTGGATTGGTTCGATTTTTCTTTTGGATTGGTTCGGTTTTGAACACCTCTAGATCAATCACCACCTAAGAACCATTTGACCAAGAGTGTATCATTCCGTTCTCAAGACAGTTTTAATATTTTGTTTACTCCCTCCGTCTCACAATTATTGTCTCTTTAGCATTTTTTTTCTTTTTCTCAAAATAATTGTCACTTTACGATACCAATGCAGCATCTATTATTTTTTCCACCATTATAGCTTTATTTATTGAATTTCATCCAACTTAACTACTCCACTAACTACAATTAATAAGAGTATTTTAATAAATGCTACTAATTTTACTATTGAAATCAACATATTTAATCATTTTCTTAATAATTGTATACAAACCTTAAACGACTATAATTTAGAGACAGAGGGAGTAATATAAATTTCAAATGTTGAAATATAGACCGTCTGATTTTGATCAAACTGCCTAGATTTCACCCACTACATAACAACACTATTTTCCAACTACACACTGAACCCTAGAATAAAGGCAATAGAGTATGACCTTGCTAGTAGTAAAATTTTGAATAAAAAATTCAAAGGTGGGGAGTGGGTTTTGGAATTCCGACTCATTATTTTTTATTGTAAATCGGGTATGTTTTGGTCGCCCAACTGCTGAGACTAATTGTAACGTCCCAATATTTTATATATATGTTTTAATATAGTTTTTGTGATATATTTTATTTTAATCTTCAATTTTCTCTTTTCCTTTTAGTTATTTGGTTATCTATCTTTATGTTATTTTATTAGATGCTTCAGTTTAATTATTTTATTTTTAAGTATGTGAGTGTGTACAGGTTATTTTAATTAATTAAACTTGAAGATATAGGAATTAATATTATTAGTCATATAGTAGGATCGACCAAAATTTCAGCTGTGGAATTAATTCGTTAGTATTAAAAATATATGCACATGTATCTTTATTTAAATGCTTCCATCCATCTCTCTCTTCCATTTCTCTCTAGCGAAGCCGTCACTAAAACCTAGTTTATTCTCCTTCATCTATTAAAGAGGGGTGATTTAGGGTCAATTTTTGACCTAAACTCACCCCTCTAACTCGTTTTCCTCTTTCCCTTTTATTGAAATAAGTGATTTTTACATCTATTTAGTGCGACGTTGGTTTGTTCATCATATTTGTTCGGCGTTGTTTGTCTTTCTTGTTTAATTCAGGTATTTGTTCGGTTCAGATTGTCAGATCAGCTTCGATCCGGTGCAGATCCAATCAATGACTTTGACGTCGTCCACGTTGCAAATCCGGAGACATCAATATTCTGGAGGCTTTTGTACTTTGTCGTTTTATGCTATTAACATGGTTGTTGTGAGTTTGTTCGCAAATTCATCCTTTTTGTTTTAGCGAATTTGTATTGTATCGATGTACTCTATCAGTTTGAATCAATGAATCTAAATTATTTTTGTAAAAAAAAAAAAAAAAAAAGTTCTCTATGCCGTCCTTTCAAAAGAAAAATATTTTCTCTATGCCACCTCATCAATTATAGGAATGTTGTTGACCAAATTTATTTCCCTAATTGATGCATGTCTCTTCTTTTGATCTCTTGCCTATCTTTTATTTAGGCAAACTCACTAAAACTGTGTAGCCAAATCAGTACCTTCCTCCCATTCTAATTTATGGGTACCTTTGACTAGAATAATCTCATTGATATTTACTTTATTTGCATCAATACCCCCTTAACTTTCCTTCATTTTGTAACGTGCTTTGCCTTAAATTCAATTCATCGGGCTATTAATGTTATAAATCACCCTCGCCTTCACATGCAGCTTTGCGTCCAGACAGTAATTAAAAAGAGGGAAAAAAAATATAGAGTCTATTAGTAACTAAGGCCCGTTTGATGGTCAGGATAGGATAGATGCATGATATAAAGCTGGATAGAGATAGGATATGATAAGGACATGATAAACATTAAATGCGCACATGATAACAAACAGTATATCATTATAATTAAATGAAAAAATTGCTCTAACCATTAATTAAATATTGTAAAAATGACATGTTATTAATTATAATAGAAAATACATGCTATCATTATTTTAAAAATGACAATATTTTAAAAATGGCAGAATATCAAGATAATAAATAAGGAATGATCTTTTAATCCCATCAGGATAATTTCTAACCCAGCTTATACTCAGGATAGAAATTACAAAGGAAAGTCGGGATAAGATAGGAAAATGGTTTATTTTATCCTATCTCTTTGGTGCATCAAACATGATATTTCTGTAGGATATGATTAACGTATCATATCCTGTCTTTCTATCCTGACCATCAAACGGATCCTAAAGATACTTCACGCTCAACCATCACCAGCACCCACTTTGTTGTTGTTTCAACTATTTTCTCTTGGTGAAAAGTCCTAAGCTTCTCCCAGACTTGTTCGTGCATCCTATTGCTAACCAATCTTAGGGACATCTTGTTTCAAAGGAGAAACATTCATAGGTAAGGACATTTTCCCCATATGTTCTTACTAAGTGTTAAGACCGTGTTATGAAATAGTGGTAGAAATTCTTATCGTTTGAAAAAAGATAAAAATAATAATAATAATTAAAAATATATATGCTTATTAAAGTTTGGATTTTTATGAAATTTATATATGAGAATGTTATATTGATTTTTATTATGTTTCATATGCTTTTTGATGTTTGAGAATAAAAAGTTGTAATTTGTTTAAGATTTAATTGTGTGGCTGCCTTAGTGGCTGAGTTTTATTATGCATTTACCTAGCATATACATAGCCTTTGTGGTTTGTTTCATTATCATGGCATTTGCATAGCCTTTGTGGCTCGTTTTAGCCTTTGTGGGCTCGTTTATCCTTTGTGGCTCATTTTAGCCTTTGTGGCTTGTTTATATCCGAATCATGTAGTAATTAAGAGCATGCATCTTATATATAGTCGCATTTGATTTTTTTTCTTAAAATGTATGACTTGGGTTTATTTTTATTTCTTTTTTATCGAGAAGTTTTGATGCTATCTACTTTGTGGCATTGTTCTTGTGCTTTGAGCATGAACCAATTTGGATAAGAAAATTGACCCTTTTTTGAGAGAAAGGAAATTGACCCTTACATTAATATAATGTTGTAGGTACCAAAGATGAAATATGAAGCTTGTTGTGTGATGAAACGCTTACGGGAAAATTGGGGTTTTCAATGAAAAAGAAGAGTAGTTTTCATTAATTTGTAATTTTAACTTTTAAAATATTTTTTAACTCTATTATTTCTTCCTTTTGGAAATAATTAATATTAAAGATAAATTTTCTATCAATTTACTTTAATAGTTTATGTTTCTATTAGTTTCGTTCAAACAGTTTGGAAAAACAATTTATAGTCTCATAGTTTATAAAGAAATGAATAATTTTATTTAATGTCTTGGATCAAAATCCAGGGTGTTACACTAATCCCTCGAGCTTTGCGTGAAATGGGTAACAAATTCTCCCTAAAATTTTTAACGCGACTACATACCCAAAACTGAATTTGAATATAAGACTTTGGTTAAGTTAGAAGAGACTCGTGTTATATTATCTAAGCGCTCTCTGGTGAATTCGACTCATTATACTTAAGAACAAAGAGATAATTAGTATTTATTTTTCTTTCGAAGAAAAGAGATAATTAGTATTGTTAGTGTGAGGATAGGAAGATAGGAAAAGAGAAATAAAATATATTTTATTTTACTGAAAAAGAGAAGTAATACTAGATAATAGTTTATTGATTGGGCTTATGATATTGGTTTTTTTTTATGTATCTAAGTTAGTAGTCTAGTAGGTTCTACTGTGTTTATATATATTAGCGGAATGTTTGTCCGTTCTTTCTACTGCGCTAACGCATGTGATTATTTTATTATGTTTGTTTGTCTAATTTTGATTAAAATTTTTAAATATTGATGGAAATTATAGTTATATTGATTTAAAACAAAATATTGTCAAGGCATATAACAAAATTATTTATGAACTCAACATATTTTAGTTTGCCTGCATATAAAATAAAGATAAAATAATGATCATTTATTGTTTATTCTAATAGTAAATAGTAACATCATAACATAAATGTATAAATGACATGTTATGTAAAAGAAACATTGCTATGATTGCGATAAAAGAATATTTTTAAAAACTACATTTTTCGTAAAGTCTCCATCTTCTCCTTCTATTTTCCCTTCTTTAATGAGAACTTTTGTTGAATTTTGAAAAACTCCTCTTGATAAAGCTACATATAATTGACCGTGGCTGAAAACATGTCGTGCAAGATAGATTCTGACATTGGGAATGGTTTGCCCTTGTGACTTATTTATGGTAATAGCAAAACTTAGTCTGACAAGAAACTATTTTCTACCAAGCACAAAGGGAAGTTCTGAAGTCGCATTTGTTTTTAATTTAATTATGGGCAAGAATGCTCTTTTTCAAGCATTGCTTCCGGTTAGGATTTCCACATCCAACATATTCTTAAATAAACCACGACATAACAATCGTGTCCCATTACACAGACCATATCTAGGGTCTATGTTTCGCAACAACATCAAAGGTGCACCTTTTTTTACCTTTAAAATATGTGGTGGGATACTTCCTTGAACAATTGAGTTTAAGAATTCATGTTGATATATGTTATGAGTATCCCTTTCAACCTTGTCAAATGACAACAAATTATGCTCTTTTCCTGAAAACTGATTGATAATTATGTCATTTAATTTTTGAACATCGTCATTTGTAGGTGTAATTACGGCTCTTTCGACCATATACGATGCATCCGACCTATGCAAATCTAATTGTGAAAAAATAGGATCAATAAGAGTTTGCATTGACTATTCGACTTTGATTGGTTGTAACATGAAACAAAATGAAAAAAAAAAAAAAAAAAATTACAGGTTAATTTTAAATTCTGATGCAGAGGGCTGAGAGAGGTTGGGAAAAACTAAACAATGAGGAAACGAACTATGAATTGTGAGAACCCTACTTATTAATATTTAATATTTAATATTTAATATAGTGCTAACAAATCTTTTTCTAACATATTTTGAGTCGTAATTTTTTTGAGAGGATTTAAAGTCCAATTTTTAACATTATTTTTTGTTCACGTTTGTTACTAATCTTTTTTTTTAGAGGATTTAAAGTCCAATCTTAAACAATATTTTTTGCTCACGTTTGTTACTAATCATTTTTTTAGAGGATTTAAAGTCCAATTTTTAACATTATTTTTTGCTCACGTTTTTTACTAATCTTTTTTTTAGAGGATTTAAAGTCCAATTTTTAACATTATTTTTTGCTCACGTTTGTTACTAATCTTTTTTTAGATGATTTAAAGTCCAATCCTTAACATTATTTTCTCTCACTTTTGTTATATTTGTTTTAATATTTAAATTAAATTTATTTTTACCTATTTGATACATGTGTTATTTGTATTTAAAATTAAGGTTATTTTTACAAAAAAAAGGTCCAACCCAAAAGTGCTGAAAGGGGAAGGTATAGATTCTCTTTGTAACCCTTATATTTTCTAATCATCATTAGTAATTTTGTTAAAACCCTAACCTCGTTTCTCCGTTAAAACCCTAGCCTCGTTTCTCCTCTTCATCACACTACGTTCAGGTGTGTGTAATCACCCAGTTTTCAATCTTCAGGTGTGTGGAAACGTTTTCTAAACTCATCTGTATATTTTACTTTGCACTATATGTTTTCAAAACAAAAGCATATAACTAGGGCCTTTTTTTTTTGGTAGAAAAAGCATATAACTAGGGTTTGATTCTTGGAAGTACCACCCTTTTTTTTCCTCCTCTGGTTCTTTCTTTCTGTACTTTCTTCTTTCCTTATTAAACCGCACAGATTTTCTCTCTTTTGTTTCTCTTCCTTTCAATTATTTTGTGTTTTTGTTACTTAGTGTTTGATTATTTATTTTTCTACTTTTGTTAGTTAGTTAACTTGTTTATTCTGTTTTAATTTCTATCATTGTCACGAAGGCCAAGCAAATTCTTTGTAACATGAATCATTCATAGTTAATAACCTTGCCATGCACGTCATAAAAAGAAAAGCATCTTGAAATATTCTCATGCAAAATCTCAACAAAATTATATTTTTTAATACTTTTCTTTCATATCTTTTTGTAGGATTCAAATTGCCGGCATTAAATAACGTTTCCGGTCCATAGCAGTCAGCTGGTCTAAGCCATTAGATCAAATTTCAGTCGTCTGATCTTCATCAATGACAATGATCTCAACAATGTTTGATCGCAGCAAGCCAGTTTTATCTGCAGTGGCCTCAATTGCGCTAATGCGAACTGTCACGAATGAACTCATTCCTCGTGAACTCCTAAACTTTGTTCAATCGGGACTTCACCATCTTTTTTGCCAATTCAACGCACAATTCACCATAGTCATTGAAGAATTTCAAGGGATGACAAGAAACCAAGTTTTTGAGGCAGCAGAAGCCTATCTAGGAACTAAAGCAACTGTCTCAGCAGAAAGAGTTAAAGCAACCAAATCTAAGGAACATAAAAAGCTTTCTTTCAATCTAGATAGAGATGAAGAAGTGAGTGATGTTTTTGAAGGTGTTATTGTAAAGTGGAAACTAATATGCATACAAGTCGACTCATCAAGAATTCGACATTACGATAGGGACTCCTCGCCCGTGTCAGAAATAAGATCATATGAGCTAACTTTTCACAAGAAACACAAAAACAAGATCTTTGATTCATATTTGCCTTATGTGATGGAGATAGCTAAACAAATTAAACAAGGAATTGTGGCACTTAAGATTCACTCAAATGACTATAATCGTTGGTGTCGTGAACCTATTAAGTTCAACCATCCAATGAGGTTCAACACTCTTGCAATTGATGATGAGCTTCAAAGGGAAATTAAGAATGATTTGGACAAATTTGTGAGGGCTAAAGAATTTTATAGAAGAACGGGGAAAGCTTGGAAACGCGGTTACTTGTTGTATGGTCCTCCTGGTACTGGAAAGTCTAGCTTGATTGCAGCCATGGCTAACTATCTCAACTATGATATCTATGACTTGGATCTCACTAATGTAGGGGATAATAAGAGCTTAAAGCAACTTATTCTCAGCATGTCCAACCGTTCTATACTTGTGATAGAGGATATTGATTGCTCCGTAAAATTGCAAAACCGAGATGAAGATGAGGAAGTTGTTCATAATGGGCACAATAAGGTATGAATTTAAAAGAATTTAGATCTATTTAATCGTCTGCATGATTTAGCCGGCGAATTTTGGTCCTATTGTTAACGATATGACTTATACCGCACGAGAACATAATATTTAGCTGAAAAAATTTGGTCTTGTTGGTAAGATTTTGTCAACAATGGTTGATCAAGTTGGTAAAATAAGACACATTTCTTCAGAATATATACATACGAGGTCATAGGTTCGAAATACTTACATATGTAAGGACTCTTTGATTTATGATGTCTGTTCATATCATGGAGACCCTTTGGGACTCAACTCGGCTAAACTTTTATATATAACGAAATTACTGGAAGGTTGTGAGTATTCTGAGGGACTACTTGAAAGCAATACCATCATAATCTTTTGTTCGTCAACTATTTTTTTAGAAAATAGTTGTAATGATGACGTTATTTTAAACTAATGTTTGTTCATACTTTTTCAACAGATGACACTTTCAGGACTATTGAATGCAGTAGATGGTCTTTGGTCATGCTGTGGAGAGGAACACATAATTGTTTTCACAACAAATCACAAAGACAGGCTTGATCCTGCTCTGTTAAGGCCTGGTAGAAT
>Ga0315914_1003688_pt1 | contig 23202 bp, 16 predicted proteins | sample MpolenodulesMG_FD_203920 | JGI IMG/M metagenome (GOLD analysis project Ga0315914, IMG submission 203920) | Medicago polymorpha root nodule microbial communities from Los Angeles, California, United States - elongated nodules | ecosystem: Host-associated > Plants > Roots > Nodule | place: USA...
TAATCAACCTTGAACAATATACAAAACTTATAACAATTTCAAACCAAACCTATATGAACAAATATACTATGCTATCAAATTAAAACACAATACAAGTGAGATTGAATAATTGAATTGATGTTGCAATTAATTGATCTCAGTGAAGTGTTCAAACCCAATTCAATGAATTGGTCAATTTTCAATTAAAACAACTTAGATCAATACTAGCAATTAAACTATCAATTATTCAATCAATCACATGCAATATCAAAATGTAAAAGGATAGGGAAAGAGAGAGAACATCGGTGTTTATAGTAGTTCACCCTTTTTCGTCCTCGCTAAGGACTACGTCTACTCTACTTGATGAAGTACGCCTTCACCAAGGTTATCCACTATGTATGAAAAGTTGATTACAATATTACAAGAGTTCCTTCAGATTAAAGCCATAATTCTTCAACTCCTATGTAAAACAAACTCCCACAAACTTCAAGTACCCCTTGAATTTGGTTTCTTTGGATCCTTGAATTACACGTGCACTCTTTCGATCTCTTCACTCGAGTCTTCAATGCTACGTCCGGTAAACGAACCCCCTTCAACTTTACTCCTATGGACTATGACTCCCACTCCTCCTCCACGGAGCCGACACCTCCTCCAGCACGCTATACTCGATGATCTGGAATGGGTCTGGAGGCTGTCTAGATCCATTGCACTCTCCACTCTGGCTCTAATGTTGTCGATGATCTGGAATGGGTCTGGAGGTTGTCTGATCCACTACTGCTCAACAATAACCTCCTCGTACGGAGGGACATGAGCTGTGTAGTCAGGAACCGCCACATGGGCGATCATAATAGGACGAGATACCTTGTAGAACCATTTCATGTACCCCTTTGTATGCTTCCACACATCGTCCTCTGGGATCAGATTACCCATCTTCTGCTAGCTAAGGGCATGGACATCAAACTCCATGAAGGTCGTAACCACCTCCCCTGGTGCAAGAGGCCCACGGTAAGAAATAAGATCAACATCATCAACAACATTCAACACCTCAAAGAAACCATAAGGCTTTAAATTCATCTTTCATATAAAATGGACAATTAGCCACGACATGACATTCATCAATTCTAGACACCCAATCCTTAACATTTCATTCACATTAAATCATTCTAACATGAATACAAAGTCTCCTACAAGTTATCCGACCATAAATCATTAGTTTGACAAAGTTCGTCTAAGTTTATGAAAACTAGCATTTTCCGACAAATTTTTCAAAACCAAAGTAAACAAATTTAAACGCCTCAACCGAGTATACACACAAATCACATATAAGTGCAGTAATGTGTATACGTACGTTTCATAGGCTAAAGCCGACAATTACTCAAAATTCCCAAGTTCGTATCATTTTATCATTTTCCAAGTTATCCGACAAAACAAATCAAACAAGTTCGAATGCCTTAACTAAGCTTACACACAAGTCACATATGAGTGCAGTAGTGTATACATAAATGTCTCATAGGCTAATTCACTTTAATCCCAAAGTTTCACAAAGTTCGTATCATTTTACCGTTTTTCAAAGAATTCAAGTTTCCAAAGAAAAACCAAGTTAAAGTCCATGAATTCCATCCAAAACATTTTTACAAATCATAACAATGCTAGGCTACCCTAGTCCTACCCTTTTTCCTTGAGAAATCGAGTTTTCAGAAAATTCATGTTCTTGAACTTATTTTCAAAAAGTTATGATATGATTCCCAAATCCAAGTTCAATCCAATTCAATTAATGTTTCCAAAGGTTTAGAAAGCTCAAATACGTTTAATTACTTCAAAAGAATCAGTTTGGAACCACTCGGATCGACCCCCATAGCCCGGAACACCCAAAACGGGGTGTTCTGTTACTGGGCAACTCGCTTTAGAGAGATACTTCTTGCCAGGCGAGTTACACCGGAACAGGTCACCCTGTTCTCGGTGTTCCCTCTCGGGAACTCACCATTTTCAACCCCAAAACCCCAATTTCGATCTCATTGACCCCAAATTCAACCCCAAGACATATACACTCGATTAAAAAAAATAAAAAGGCATAAAAAAAAACAACAAACATCAGATTAAAACACTAATTCACCTCAAATCATCATCTGGTTCATTTTCATCAAAAACCACCACTTTTCTCATTTCCCACTCAAAATTCAAAACAACCACACCAATTCAAAACTCATCAACACATAAACATAAATAAACATCAAAGAAGTGAATTCAAACATGTTTCAACAACAATCATACACCAATTTATGAATCCCTCTCAATTGGTCAAAAATCATGAAAACAACTCAAAAACAACATGAAGTTTAAGATATTAACACAACAAATTCATGAAGTTTATCATACCCAATATTTAACATGAAAAAGGAGCATGAATTTTATCATTTAAAACCACAAAAGGTCACAATTATAACAAAAGCACTTAAACTCACAAGTAGAAAAAGTGATTATAGCTTAAATTGTGAAAAAGAGACTATCCCCCTTACCTCTACTCTTCAACACTCCAATTCCTAGCTTCAGTTTTGCTCCTAGTCACCAACCCCAAGCTTTCTCTCTAGTTCTTCTTAGTTCTTCAAGATCTCCTTTCTCTCTCTAACTCTATCTTGAAATGTTTGTGAAAATGAGTGAAATGAAGGTTATGGCCTAATTTCCTATTAAGACTAGTCTTTATATAGTCACTACTCAAATGAGCTCAAACCCTAGTTGTTTTAACGGGCTCAATATTCTTACTATCTAATTCACCGAGTTACTACACACTTAACCGTCAAAATAACGAATAGTCACCGTCTCTAATTAATTACCACCACCCACTAGTAACTTAGTAAAAATAATTATTCCCAAATAAATCTCTCAACAAATGTCTAATTTATCCTTGCTCACCAAATGACCAAAATACCCCTGAGACTAAAATGACTAAAATACCCTTCTTAAGCCAAAATCCACTAATCTCGAATAAAATACACACAAAGACAAATAATCACATACAAGCACATATAAACACACATAATAATTAATTAAATAATTCTAGCAAAAATCGGGCTGTTACAGAAGACACGCCGCATCTAGTGTGATAGTCATCTCCCCAACAGGCTGATGGAAGCTGCTGGTGTCCTCATGTCATCTCTCTGACAAGGCACAAATGAGCCCGTGAGAGTTATTTTCGTACCCAATCTTAAGGAGGGGGGTAATATCAGAATCATTCACCGTGTCCCAGAAACAATTATTTTCATTTCCCAACAACGACACTGTCAATTTACTAAGATAAGCTTGTTCCCGTGCGAGACACCGGTCATCCTATGCGACTTTTGAAATTGAAATAAAAAAACGTTAAAAAAATAGTAAGTAAAATAAACATGAAATATTCTAACATAAATTTTAATTCTAACATAAAATAAGTAAAATAATCATTAAAATAAGTAAAAGCAAATATTATAACATAAACATTAAAAAAGGAAAATAATAAGCAACATATCCTTAAATTAAATAAAGCAATTATACTTACTTCGACATCGACCCATAGATGCATTCCACGTGTTTATCGAAGTTTGGTAAAACTGACAACTAATATGGCCCCCCAAGAAAGCCCTGCGGTCCGACCTCAAACTCCATAACCCGCTCCCCCTGAGCCTCAGTCTCCTGCTGTTGACCTTCACCCTCCTATTGGTGAGGCTGCTCATATTGAGGCTGAAAATACTCAGGCTGATACATCTTCTGCTGATGCTGCGTCGGGTCCACTATCTTGGACACGGCCGCCTGTGAAGATGAATCTTCCGCAAATCTCGTGCACCCACCTCTTCGTCGACCAGGCTGAGGAGGGTGTTGTGCTTCCTTTTCCCTCCGTGCACCATTAGTAGAGGACTCTTTATCTCCCCTAAGTCTGTCAGGCCTCTGAGACATATCTGCACAACATTTCAAAAAGCAAAAAATCAATGAGACATTTTATCAGGGACATTGTGTAACAACCCATTTTTCGCTATATTTTATTTATTTATTTATTATATGTGTTTATATGCGCTTGTGTGTGATTACTTACCTTTGTGTGTATTTTATTCGAGATTAGTGGATTTTTGGTCTAAAAGAGTATTTTAGTTATTTTTAGACTCATGGGTATTTTGGTCATTTTGTGAGTAAGGGTAAAATAATCATTTTATTGAGAAGGTTATTTTTGGTAATTTGGTGAGAACAGACATTTTTACTAAGTTACTAATGAGTTGGAGTAATTATTTAGAGACAATAATCATTCGTTATTTTGACGGTTTAACTGGGTAGTAATTTACAGAATTAGTTGGTTATAATGTTAAGTTCATTAAGACAATTAGAAACCTAGTCCAATTATGAGGTAACTATATAAACATAACTCTTATGAGAAATAAGGTTAAGCCTTCATTATTTCATTTCATTAAAACATAAGAGGTAGAGAGAGAAAGTGGATCAAGAGGAAAGAAGATGAGCTAGAGAAAGAAAGCTTGGGGTTTGAAGAGCTAGGAGTTAAATTGAAGCCTAAGCTAGAATTTGTGAAGCTAGAGGTAAGGGGGATGGTTTCCTTTTCATCAATTAAGTCATAATCTTCCATTTTCGATTATGGGTTTAAGTGCTTTTATGTTAATTGTGACTTTAGCTGATTTTTGATGATGAATTTCGTGCTCCTAATTCATGTGAATTTGTGGTATGATAAACTTCATGAAATTGTTGTTATGTGCTTAAACTACATAGTTGTAGTTGTTGATAAGTTATTTTGATGGTTTCTGATTAATTGAGTGTAAATCATGAATTGATGAGTGATTGTTGTTGAAACATGTTTGAATTCACTTCATAAATGTTTATACATGTTTGTGTATTGATGGGGTTTGAATTGGTGTGGTTGTGTTATAAAGTTTGAATGAAAAATGAGAAAATTGTGGGTTTTGGTGAAAAATGAACTAGGTGATGAATTTGAGGTTTATTAATGTTATGATTCCATGTTTGTTGTTGTTTTGATTGCATTTTGATGTATATAAACTAATGTACAAGTTTTGGGAACGAATTGGGTCAAAGGGGATCAAAAAACGGGGATTTTGGGTGAAAATTGGAGAGTTCCCGAGAGGGAACTACCAAGAACAGGGTTGCTGTTCTGATGTAACTCGCTAGGCGAGCTGTAGCTCGCTGTGGCGAGTTGCCCAATACAGAAGCCTATGTTCTGGGTGTTCCGAACACTCGGAGATTGATCCGGACTGTTCCAAACTAATTCTTTAGATGTATTTAACTGCTGTCAAGCTTTCTAAACCTTTGGAAACATCAAATGAATTGGATCGAACTTGATTTTGTGAATCGAATCATACTTTTTGAAAATTGCTCAAGAACGCATAATTTTCCGAAACTCGTTTTCCTCAAAGGAAAAGGGTGGGGTTAGGATTGTTTAGTGTAACCTTGATTTATAAAAATATTTTGGATGGTATTCATGAGCTTTAACATGATTTTGCTTTGAAAATTGGGATTCTTTTGAAAAATGATAAAATGAGACAAACTTTGTGAAATTTTGAAATTAATCGGAATTGACCTATGATACTTATATGTATATGCTACTGTACTTGTATGTGAATTGTGTATGTACTTGGTTGAGACATTTGAACTTAGTTATCTTGGTTTTAGAGAATTAATCGGAAAATGCTAGTTTTAATAAAAATAGACGAACTTTGTCAAATTAATGTTTTGTAGTTGGATAACTTGTAAATAAATTTGAAATCATGTTTATAAAGTAGAATAAGAATGAATTAATGTTGATTGGGTGTTTAAGACGATGAATAACATGGTGTGCTTAATTACTCGTCCTTATTATGAAATATGAACTCAAAACGATAAAGTTTCTTTTAAGTGGAAGATGTTGTTTTCAAAAATTATTCTTTTGGTGATTTTTGATTTGTTAATATGGTGATGACCCTTGCTTGAATTATGACTTGCTGATTGTGTGGATTGTAAAACTTGATAATGTCTATGGTGTTGATTTATGAGGAAATGTAATTGAAGGTGTACCTTTACATTGTTTGGTAATTATATAGTTGGTGTTAGGCGTATTGTCGAATCTTACTTGAAGTCCATGCATTATGATAATATTGAGTCATATGAGAAATGTAAAAGGAGGTGTACTTTTACATAGGTGAAATACGTAGGAGGAGGTGTACTCTTACGTGGGTGTGGGTTCAAACGGTAAAATTATCTCCAGAATCCAATTGTACCACATGCATCTAGATGAGTCTAGAACATTGCACACATTTGTTAATTGGTCAGTTGAGTCATACTTGGATACGTGAATCAGTGTATGTGCATTGAGGAATGTTTGGTGATTGTTGTGAATACTTGGAAAAGGTGAATCGTATACACTACTTGATTGTGCCCGTTTACTTGATGGTTATGATGATGTCGAGTTTATTAATCATGTGAATTTAAATTATGCTATTTACCTTCATTTGATTATGTTTAATTGTGAATCGTGAACTAACCCTAGTGGTTGTTTGGTTGACCGCCTGCCTTATTCTTATGAATGGATAAAAGGTGTGCATGAGTAGTTTGCTTTAGCTTGGTGAGTTGTTGGAGATTAACTTTGGAGTTACCTTGTTTTGCTTTTGGAGTCTTAAAGTCGGACTCTGATTTAGGGGTGTCTGTCTGTTTATTTACATTATGACTTGTTGAGATATTTATCACTCAGTATGCTGAGATGAGATTTTATATTTAGTGTTGTATTGAGATTTATATAACATCGCTACTTGGAGATTTTATTAACTGTTTTGTTGAGATGTAATGATAATATATTCCGCTGCGATGTTTTGAGAAAAGTTAATTATGCATGTTTGAAACTTATAAAAAAAGCAGCATCTAGATCCTTCGTATAATTGTATTATTTGCGTAATTTATCGCTTTAAGGGTTTAGGGTGTTACATATTGTGTCATTTCTAACTATTCAACAACAACACTTAAATTTCGCCAGTGTCATTTCAGTTCGTAAACTACCACATTGTAGTCAAACAAACTATAATCAACAATAACAAATCAATTTCTAACTAATTTCATCATTAATAATCCAAAAAAAACAAATTAAATTTTATTGAGACATTTTATCAAACACCTAGAGTGCAACTTCCAATCAACTTAAAATCTAACAATTTCAAAACTCTAAACTACCACATTGCACTCTAAACAACATCTAAACTATAATTCCTAACTTAATTCATCACTAACAATCGTAAAAACTAACATGCAAGCAAAAATTCTAAAAACCTCAAAATGTTAAATTTCTCCAAAAAATCAAAAAAAAATTTTAAAAAAAAACAATGAAGTAGGATAAGCATAACTTACTTGCTGATTTGTTGTTTTGATGTTGATTTGGTTGAAGTTGGTGAAATTCGCAAAAATGGTGTTAAAAATCGTATTTGAGATGTTTTGAAAATGTATGGTGTTATGCTTTTGTTGCTGTGATATATCACTTAACTCACACATCATTACTTAAGTCACACAGAAATATAAAGTGTATGAGTTAAGTCACGTAGCATGAGTTAATTCATGCAGGGTGTTATTGGTACTTTAATTGGGATCGAGTGATTTTTGTTAAGAGAAGAGCATAATTCTATTTTTTTTTAGGGAAATATTGTGCAAAGTTAAACTTCAAAATTTTAACATCAATTTGAAAAACAAAAACTATTTGTAATTTAAATATGAGTTTTGATAGAAGACACTTATGAATGTGTCTTTTAACAATTCACATCTTAAGATGTGATTATCAACTTTTTAGTTATAACTTGCTAAAAAAACACCTTTATAACTAGTGTCTTTTAGTAAAGGCATATATAAGATAATTTGCTAAAAAACAGCTTCATCAAATTTATCTTAGGGCAAAACCCTTTAAATATAACATTTTGAGAAGGAATGAAGAGACATCTTATGCAGGAGAGGGATCGCATAACCCACTGATAAAAGCAGGCCATAGCAGGTGAAATAGGTCCATCCCTCTATAACTCCATTTTTTCTACCACCATTCCCAAAGCTTGTATAAAGTCAAGTATCATTTTGCACTTTCTCAAGAGTTGTTAATACTAATGTCTAATAGTACCACCTAAAACTAGCCTTCATTTTCGATTCCATTGCTTCCAATTTTCAAATACGTTTCATTTTTAACTTGCTTAAAGAAATTGCTAAATCACAAAGTTATAAAATACCAATAACAACAAAAAGAAGAATATCCGCCCGAAAATAAGAGAGTAATTTCATATTTTCATCATTCTAAGAAACCCCACTTTGTAATATATTTAAGCAAATAGTGTAAAATATCCCATCCAATCAACCAACAAATAATAATGGATAAAGCTGAACCAAGGAAAAAAGGATAATGATGAAGCTAAATTCAAATCAAAATTATTGATCCCTACGCTGGTGTGACCAAACAAAATCGTCGCAGAGATTATCGCCCCTATTAAAAATTTCACAGATAGATATATATCGTAAAAGAATATTTTTATGATTACAAGTAAAGTACAAGATCTACATCTAATTAATATTCAGAACTCTATATTAAAAAATATATCCAATTTTAACTATAGTCCAATTAATTAGCTTTCCAAAGTAGTAATTTAATCAAATACATTGAGAGAACCTGAAACCGTGACATGACATCCTCTCATGCTGGCAATCCTAGGAGATTCCGTTACGTCACTATGAAACCCAATAAGGAAGGGATTTGGATTAGATGCTTTGTCACGGCATGCAATCACGAATATCTCAGCCGTTCGATTAAGATTTGACGATCCATATTTAAAAACCTATTTTGATTTTTTTAGAAATTTAATTTAAAATTGAGATCGTTTGATCTTGATTAAACAATTGAAATGTCGAACTCGCACCGATATGAATAATAACGATTGTTTATTTGTTTTATTTAAGAAAAGATAAATATAAAAAATAAAGTTTAAACATGCTAAAATTGAGAATTAATACGAATCAATATTGGTATCAAACTTGAGGTGGGGAAGACCAAACAATTTAGATGTCGAACTCACCGATGTGAAAAATAAAGATTGTTTAATTGTATTATTTAAAAAATAAATAAAATAAATATGAAAAATAAAGTTTAAACATGCCAAAATTGAGAATTAATACGAATTAATATGGATATCAAAAGTGAAGAGAGAAAGATTGAATAATTTAGATGTCGAACTCGCACTGATATGAATAATAAAGATTGTTAAGTTGTATTATTTAAGAAAAATAAATATGAAAAATAAAGTTTAAACATGCCAAAATTGAGAATTAATACGAATTAATATGGATATCAAACTTAAGGAGAGGAAGATCGAACAATTTAGATGTCGAACTCCCTTCGGTCCTATTTATAAAAAAACATTTGACTTTTTTGATTCATTGCATAAATGATGTATTTGGTCTATATTCTATACCAAGAACATTAATTACTCAATGGATCTAAAAAGTCAATTTTTTCTTGTAAATAGGATCGGCGTGAGTATTATTTTTAAAAAAATAAATATGAAAATAAAGTTTAAACATGCAAAAATTGAGAATTAATAGAATTAATATGGATATCAAACTTTAAGAGATGAATAAACATACTGATTCAAGAAAATATAATATCAAGATTAAAACTTTTTTTTTTATTTTGAAATTTTTTAAATGAGTTAGACTCCATGGATTTACCGGTGGTACCAGAGCATGTCAATTAACTTCTACATATCACACACCACATTTTGAAAGTTGAACCCATGACCTGGTATGTTAATTAACTTCTTATCAATTGATTCAAGCCAAATATTCATTAGCAAAAAAGATTAAAACAATTTTAGTAGACAATATTTATTTATTTATTTTTCATCAAATTAATATATATTTTCTTAAACCATCAAATTAACTTCTTAATATATACTTAAACCACTTAAAATTTTAACAACTTAAATTGATTTTTTATATTTAACCGTTTACTACTGTCCAGTTTAATCTATAACATACTCTTAAATGGATTAGTATGAATAAAATTTGTCATAATCAGATTACATTTTATGACATTTATAATTTTAGAAATTTATTTGAGCGTGATTTACATAGTTTAGGACGAATTTAATAGTTTACCCAATCTTTTTGGATAAAAAAGTCTAATAGTTACAATTTTACTTTTAATGTCAATAAACTGAAAAGTCTTGTTCAAATATGAACTCTTACATATAATGATGCTCTTATATAGTTTATCATTTTTTTAAAGTAATTTACCGATTAGAAATTTCAATTTCTAAGAAGAATGAGTAGAGTGTTTGAAGTTCGAACTTCAACCCTGACATATATTATACTTCCTCCCATCCTTATTATAAGAAGAAAAACAAAAAAAATATCAAAACCAATACAATCATTAATTAGTATACATTTTTGAATATTTTTACGAATATATCACCATAATTAATAGATACAGTCATTAATATTAAAAAAGCAAACATTAAATCAAAGGTATAAAAATATTTTAAACAAGGGTTTTACTAGAAAACACCTTTTATGAAGTGTTTTTTAGTAAGTTATTCTATGAACATTTGTTAAAAGACACAAATTCATTTTTATGAAGGCGTCTTTTAACAAAATTATAACTAAAAAGTGAAAATCACACCTCACACCTTAAGGTGTGAGTTGCTAAAAAACACCTTCATGGATAGCTTCTAGCAAAACCCTTTAAACAATAACTACACTTTAAAAGTTGTAATATTTTTTTTTTATAAATAAGATCAAAACTTTTCTTGAAAATTTTCTTATACACAGGACCGAAGAGATTACATTGTCTTTAACAACTAAATTAATCTCGTGGACAATTTATCAAATTTTTTAATGTTGGAGAGATGAAGATAGGTTGTGGGTAAGACAAATAAATCAGTCAATTTACAGAGAGGAAGAGGATATATGTATGTAGCCATCATACACCCTTAAAATAACTTTAATACTCAATTAATGAATAAACACTGACCTAGGCAAGGCAAAGCTGGCACATTAAACACTCTTTTCTTTTCACCCTTTTCCATTTTTTTCTCAAAAAAAAAAAAAAAGCCTTCAATTAATTAATTAATTATTTAACATTTTTGCGTTAAAACTGAAAATACATCATTTCTTGTCTCTCTGTATACTCTCTCTTTCTTTCTATCCTCTTCTCTTCTTTGCTTTCTATGATTCCCACTCGTTTTTCTCCAAACACTACAAAAAAGTAACGTTAGAGAGACGAAAAAAAACCTCGCCGCCGGCACGAATCTCGCCGGAAAATGCACTGAGCATTGATTTCTCGCCGGAAAAAGTATATTCGAAAATGAGTGATACAGTGGTGAACGATGAAGTTGTTGAGGTTGTTAGTTCAACGAAGAACAACATTCCGGAGCCGGAGAAGGAAAACAAACCTTCTCCACCGGCGGTGATTGCTGGAAGAAGCCGTTCACAAGGTGGTTGTAGAAGAGTGACACCGACGAGCTTCACGGTGGTTTCCGATGGTAGATCCGTTGTTGAGAGAGTACTTCCGAACGGAGATTTCTATGCCGGAAGTTTCTCCGGCAACGTACCGAATGGATCCGGGAAGTATCTATGGACCGACGGTTGCATGTACGAAGGTGAATGGAAACGAGGAAAAGCTTCAGGGAAAGGGAAATTTTCATGGCCTTCAGGCGCGACTTACGAGGGAGAGTTCAAGTCGGGTCGAATGGAAGGATTCGGAACATTCGTTGGATCCGACGGTGATACATATCGTGGGTCATGGAGCTCCGATAGAAAACACGGGTTCGGTCAGAAACGTTACGCGAACGGTGATTTATACGAAGGTTGGTGGAAGCGTAACGTTCAAGATGGTCAAGGACGTTACGTTTGGAAGAATGGGAATGAGTATGTTGGTGAATGGCGTAACGGCGTTATATCTGGGAAGGGTTCGTTAGTTTGGGTTAACGGAAACCGTTTAGAGGGTTTGTGGGAGAATGGTGTTCCGAAAGGACAAGGTGTTATGAAGATTCAACATGGTTTTGGTGGGTTTGTTTGGAATGACAATTTTGCCCCTGTTATGATGAGGAAACGTTCTTCTGTTGATACTACTGTTAGTGGTAGAGGGAGTTTGAATGAGAAGAGTTTTCCTAGGATTTGTATTTGGGAATCTGAAGGTGAAGCTGGTGATATTACTTGTGATATTGTTGATAATGTCGAGGCTTCGATGTTTTATCGCGATGGAACGTGTTCCGATCCTGATGAGTTTCGAAAGCATCCTTGTTGTTTCTCTTCTGAGGTTAAGAGACCTGGTCAAACTATTTCTAAAGGGCATAAGAATTATGATTTGATGCTTAATTTGCAATTGGGGATTAGGTAAATAAGAAACCCTTGTTGTTTTTGTTATTGTTATTGTTATTTTTGTGTTTGAGTTTGTTGTTTAATTAATTTAACTCATCATGTTATGTGTAGATACACGGTTGGGAAGGAAGCATCGAAGTTGCGAGAGCTTAAACCTAGTGATTTTGATCCTAAGGAGAAGTTCTGGACAAGGTTTCCGAGTGAAGGATCCAAGATTACCCCGCCTCATCAAACCGCGGAGTTTCGATGGAAAGATTACTGTCCTGTTGTTTTTAGGTATAACTCTTTTTGTTGTGGAATTTGTATACATGTTTGTTTGTTTGTTTGTTTTATTGTTGATGTTTTAGTGAGGTGACCTGTGTTGAAATTAGTTCGGGTGTTTTGGATGTTATTTGGATTAGAGCTGTTTAGCGTGTTGAAATTGTGTTGTGCTTTGATGTTGACTTTGTTTTGCTTTGATTCTTCAGACATTTGAGGAAGCTGTTTCAGGTTGATCCTGCTGATTATATGTTGGCTATATGTGGGGATGATGCTCTCAGAGAACTTTCCTCTCCCGGGAAAAGCGGAAGTGTTTTCTACTTGACCCAAGATGACAGATTCATGATTAAGACAGTGAAGAAATCTGAAGTCAAGGTTAGATACATGTGTTGTATAGACTTTTGTTGAATTTTGTGTCTTATTGAATTTTACACGGGTTTGGGTTTGACGATATAATGCTAAGAACAAAACATACCACGTGGAAAAATGATTATTTATTGGTGTTTACTTCAAGTCAATTGTTAGTCAAATCGTTAGTAGACCATACAACTTAGGTTTTGTAAGGAGGTCTATCTTTATCGCGGGTTTGGGCCTGGTCTATCTTTGTCGCTATTCGAATATCCCGATTAAACCTAGATTCTTACCTTTTATTACGCAAGTTCCGCAATTATAAGTCTTTGGCTCGATTGTACTCACATTGACGGTGAGTTATTTCTGACTTCCAACTTTTAGGTGCTTCTTCGGATGCTTCGAAGCTATTACAAACACGTGTCGAAATATGAGAATTCACTGGTGACTAAATTCTTTGGGGTACATTGTGTGAAACCAATTGGAGGCCAAAAGGTATGGATTGATAGATATATTACTGTAGCTGTTTGGAACGTTTGTCCCGTGTTTCCATGTGCCTGACTTTTCATTGTTATTGGAAAATCAGATCCGGTTTATTGTGATGGGCAATCTTTTCTGCTCTGAATATCCAATTCATAGACGATTTGATTTGAAAGGATCTTCACACGGCCGTGCAACAGATAAATCTGAGGATGAGATTGATGAAACAACCACCCTCAAAGACCTTGATCTGAACTATGTGTTTCGTGTACAAAGAAATTGGTACCAGGATCTTATTAAGTAAGTTGTTGTGTTTGTTTGTTTTATATAATTTTTTTCTAGGCTGTACCTTACCAGTGAATCATTATAGAATACGTACCTGACAAGTTATGGTATTGTGTTCCAGACAAATTGAGCGGGATTGTGAGTTCTTGGAAAACGAGAAAATTATGGACTACAGTCTTTTGGTTGGCCTTCATTTTCGTGATGACAACACTTACGACAAAATGGGGTTGTCACCTTTTCTTCTACGCACTGGTATTGATCTATCACTCACTTCAGTGCATATGGTTATGGTTTATGTTACACAAATTTTCAAAGCAATATTCTTTTCCCTTTTAGGCAATCAGGATTCATATCATACTGAGAAGTTCATGCGTGGTTACCGCTTTCTCGAAGCAGAGCTGCAAGATAGGGATCGAGTTAAATCTGGAAGGTATGTCATGATCTGTTCTAGTTCCTTAAAATTAATGTAGATGGATATTTAGGTATTAATTTATAAAATGACTGGGTTGTTAAATGACTTGCTACCAAAGCTAAATTGGAAAAAGCTTCAGGGGTGTTTCCTGAATCAGTTGGAATCTTTTATTAATCTCAGTTAAAAAGAGAATTGTTTGTAATCTTGAGATATATTAGGGCTTGTGCTGTTGGTTGTTGTGTTATAATGCAAATATTATATATTATCTTGTTATCTCTTGAAAGTATCACAAATGAATAAGTTGTAGGCCTATAACACATGCCTGCTTAAATTCAAATTCTTTATTGGCATTAAAATTGGTTGATAATAATAATTCATGATAATAATTGTAAGCAGTTTGCATTATGTTGGCAAGTTAAGTGGGTATAGTTTTGCAGGAAATAGTTGTTTGTGGGACATATGCAAGCTGTGGTCTTAATTCATTAGATTTAATTTGATTTCTAATATATTTTGGCCTGACAATAAATTCATTGATTGCAATCATGTTTTATTCTTACCTTCTTGCATTCATGTTCTTTCTGGATTTTTCCCATATACCATATACAGACACAACAATTTCAACTTTCTGATACTGTGGTTTGAAGATTCTGAATTTTTTACTATTTTGTTACACTCCTACACTATTCAAGATTGTTGATATTTTCTATATGAATTCATATTTGCAAATTTCGTGACATGTATTAATTAGGATTCTTCTTTCTTCAGGAAATCATTAATCAGGCTAGGAGCCAATATGCCAGCAAGAGCAGAGCGATTGGCAAGGAGGAGTGATTTTGATCAATACACCAATGGTGGAATCAGCCATTTGAATCCTTATAGCAGTGGGGAGACTTACGATTGCGTCCTATATTTTGGGGTTATTGATATTTTGCAAGACTATGATATCAGCAAGAAGCTTGAGCATGCTTATAAGTCTTTGCAAGTTGACTCTACTTCAATTTCTGCTGTTGATCCAAAGCTATACTCAAAAAGGTTTCGAGATTTTGTTGGAAGAATATTCATTGAAGATTGGTAAGCAGTGACCAGTTAGTACAAAATGAGGCTAAAATATCTTCTCCTGAAGGTTAAAAAATGCCATGAATCATGATGATCACAAAAATCCAGGAAAAATATTTGGAAGTTTGAAACCCACTTGCAAAAGAGGGACCTTAGAGTTGACTGTTCATCAGATCACTGTAAGTGGGGCCTCAAAGAATCTCACTTGAGTTGGTGTTGTTTTTTGGCTGAATTTTGAAGATACAGCCATGATGATGATTTGCTGGATCAGGGAAAACTTGTATATGAAAAAAATGGGATGATGTTCAGACTATTTTTGTATTTTTTTTTTTAAATGGGGTGGGAGTTATTTAATTTATTGTGGTTACAAATAGGATATGAATATGATGGAAAGAATATAGGAAGAGGGGTGAAGGGAAAATTGTTTCCCTGAGATTAGATTAAAAAAATGCTTGGATAGTAGAAAAATAAAAACAATGTACAGTTGTTATACAAAGGGTGGATGGAAAGTTCTTTTTTCAACTAATTATATTATTCTTGAGGTATTGTGAATTTGAGATACATTTTTCAAACCATGTAATGAGATTTTTGTCTTCAATACAAGTAAGTCTATTATCTATTGAATAAACATAAACAAGTGGGGCTTCTGTACAGTGTTGAAGGAAATTAAAAATGAGGGTCGTTGTGTTAAGCTTTTTGCAGTGAAAGTGAGGGTGTTGGACTTGAAAAAGAGTTTATTAGACGACATAAAAAGCAGAGAAAGTAGATGAAATAAAGATGTGTTGGCGTTTCTATATTTTCCTCTGAATATTGTTCACCTTCTTGCTTTCTGTCTCTAGTTTTGTGCCTATAAATTTTAATACAGTTAAAATTGACTATGTATTTTAAATTTTTGGGTTTTCGAGTACATAAAAAACACACCCTAGATTGGTAATCACGTCACGTGGTACCTGATCCGATTGCTCCATTGAATCTTTCTCGGTAGCAATAATAATGTGATTAAAAAGCCTTCTCTATCCTTCATGTATTTTATGTTTAATGATGATATTTTAATAGTAATTCTTAGCAGTAATAGCAGCACTTTGTCACCTATGCTGTGTATTTTGACCTTGTCTTTTTGAGGATATTGGTGTAATAATGTTTGTAATGTCTGTTTGCTCTGAATTAACGTTTGCTTGAGAGGGGACCCATCACGTTTTTCTTTCTCTTTGTAATAAGCTAATTAGCGATGGGTGGATTTCAAGCGTGGCTTCCACGTCCTTTCATTCCACTCACATATTCACACTAACCTTCTTTCCTCTTACCGTAAATTCGAAAATATAATCATCTTGTCTTTTACATCATTTTAATATTGAAGCTCTAAATCTTAGTCACGATCAAATATGCCAGATTTGAGTCATCGATAGTAGGCTAGAGATGTCATGTGTTATGTCACAAATATTTTTACTTGGATATCAATCAATGTATACAAATTAGATGGACTGTTATCTCATCCTATTATCTTTTCACGTACCCTATTTTATTTTGAACATACTTATATTTAAATTATATAATCTGAATACTTTTATATAGGGATTTTTGAATTATACAGTCCAAATATACTTTTAAGCATATTTTCTATTCCTTCAAAAAACCATATTTTTAATCAGCTTTTTAAGACAATCAGTGACATATATTACAAAAATGACATAATTGAAAATAAAAATATAACATAAATGTGAAGTGACATGATACAATTTCTGAATATTTAACACTTTTATTAATTGATCAATAGTTTCGTAATACATTTACATTGAGATGATATACTTATTACAATAAATTATTAGACGTCTAATGTGAAATCTGTGGTACAAGAAGATGGAGGGGGATGAGTGAAATGTTTGTCGACGCTCTCGCACAGAAGGGAGAGAAGGGGTAAAGCTAAATTTGGAGCATTGCCCTTTAACTATTTATACTATCCCTAAAATATGTTAGAAACCTTTTTGTATGAAAGGTCAACGGTGTACAATTGGTATCTTGAACACTACTAAGAAGAAATATATAAAAGAGAATGTGAGATGGAATGTGAATTTGTGAAGAATGAGTAGCTATTTATAGGGCAAATTTGTGAAGAATGAGTGTATAGAGTGTAATGGTAGAAAGAACACATGTTTAATCAATCAACTAGGGTTCAAATACATGGTCAAGATAGTCTGACCAATCAAGGGACCGACAAAACACAAGCTCAAAGAGTCAACCTTGCAGTCCAAGCCATTCTCCATATTCTGAATTGGTTCAAATTGTATAATTCGGCACCATCCTAAAATTGTTGGGATTATATAATCCGAATTGGTGCAAGATTGTTTTAAAACTCGTACCTTCGGTTTGAGTCATTTCAGATTGTATAATTCGAATCAGCCAACTACATGACTTTCTTGTGGTCCACATTGCACCGACAATTTCTGTAATGCACGATGCATAGAAACTTGTATAAATTGGTGTGTTTGATTCATTTGTTGTAAAACACAACAACAAACAATGAACACATATCCCGTAGATATGAACACCAAGCTAGCTGTAGTTTACACGAAGTTGGTCTGGGCTGATGTCACAATGTTTGGATTGAAGGACCAGTTGGGTCAAATCAATCGTCGACTCAACCACAAAGACAAAAGAAGGGTGAATGTTGTTGAGTATCGTCGTCCATAGGCAGACTCAGATGGAAGTTTCTGGTTCACCCAAATGAAGCTTAGGAATGACTATGACGTGAGAACCATGTTCTCAATATTTGTACCGTATAGTGAAGGTGAGAAAAATATAAGAAAGGAGGTTTCACGACTTAAATCAGCTTAGTAACTCCATTCTCCACGCACTTTAGAGTGTGTTGTGTACTTATAAGACTAATAGATGAGAGAACCTTTAGAAACACTGGGATCCATACCTTTGGAAATTTAGAAACTCTAATTTAAGTTTATGTTTCAATTACCCCTAAGGGAGTAAGACCCTACATGTAAAGATCATTGTGTGACCAGCAGGTGCAGCTCAACAAGCGGAGGAATAGATCGAAATCGACCGAGAGAGTAAGACCCCATACATAAGAATCACCATGCAACCAACATGTGCGACTTAAAAATTGATTAGATTATCACGTCCTGACGAACTCATCACTTAGATAGTCTACTTATAATATGGAATGCGACTTGATTGTTAATTATTCCAACAAATAAATAGAGGGGATTCAAAGAATCCTAACCGCCGCTACCATCTGCAATCAAAACAGGTAACTTTGCTGTGTTGCAAACATATTAAATTGCAAAACTCTAAACCCTTATCTCTTTATTTATTTTATTGTTTCTAAATAAGTAACGCAAATTGTTTAGATGAACCTACAATCCATGTGGATATAATACGCTACTTATCACTTTATTACTTGGTAAATGATTTGGTACACTTGACTAATCCGACCATCATGTAATCGATTACACCAAGAAAAACAGCATTCTGGGCAAAATTTGCATTTGGTAATCGATTACCACATACTGGTAATCAATTACCGGCTCAAAAATTTAAATTCTGGAACTGCGAGAAGATGGGTAATTGGTAATCGATTACAATTGTGTAGAAAGTAAAAAATCAGCTTTTAAAGCATGATTTTTACCATATAATCACTTCTAAAGCCCTTAATTCAACTCGAACACATTTTAATCTTTCAAAAACAATACCCTAGATCATCCACTTCATTATAAACACTTAACACACACCAAACTATCATTTATGTGTCCAAATTCATGATTTATACTCACTTTTCCAAAATCTTAATAACCCCACAAATCACAATTAAACCATGAACTTATCACATTGAAATTCATAAGAACAGAAACATTCATTACCCAAAATCATAACAAGAAGGTAGAGCATGAAATCAACATCATTTCATCATCAAATTTCATGAACTTTCTTTTAGCTTAAAGCTCAAAAACACCAACTCAACATAATCAAACATGAATTTTCACACAACAACAACATGGTTTCATAAATAATCTCATATCCAAAATAACAACAACAACTAGAGCATGAAATTAATATTAATTCATCACAAGAATCATTAAAGTAGAGAAAAATTATACAACCCACAACTACCCAATTGCTCATAAATCCTATATGGTGAAAATAATCTAACCTCCGTACCTCTCAACTTCCAAAGCTAGCCTCCTACAAGCTTGGATCTCCCTCTTCCCTTTGATTCTTGAGCTTTCCTCCTTTCTTTCTCTAGATCCCCTTTTTCTTCTCTCTTGCCTCTTGCTTGCCTGTTTTCTATATTTGAGACTGTAATTATAGTTTTCCTGAAACATAGCAATTTTAGGGTGTTTTTGAAGTAATTCACGAAGAAATCATGCAAATCGGCAAAGCAAGAACATCCGATATAAAGTCTATGTTTCAATTACCTTTGAGGGAGTAAAAACCCCACACTAATAATCCTTATGAAGGTGGTGAATCCTATAGGATTAATTACCCTATACCGTAGCGCGTGTATAACCTTAGTGTGGACCAGCAAGTGCAACTCAACATTGGAGGGATAGACCTAAATCAACCGAGATAGTATAGACCCCGCATGTAAGGATCATCGTGTGATCAGCAGGTGCATCTTGGCACCTGACTAAGTTAGAACGTGCTAACAACCTCATCACTTGCATAGTCTACATAAGATAAATAAACGCGACATGAATATTATTTAAATCCAAGAAATAATAGGGGGATTCGAAGAATCCTAACCGTTGCTCACTTTTATGCAACCAAAACAGGTAACTTGCCCTGTTGCAAACAGATAAAAATTGCAATCTTTATTCTTAAACTCTTTTATTTTATTTTACTATTTAAAAATAAGTCACGCGAATTGTTTGGACGAAACGACAATCCTTATGGATACAATACTATACTTATCACTTTATTACTTGGTAAACGATTTGGTACACTTGCCTAATCCGTCCATCAGTTCACTTAACTCGCAATGAGCTTAGTCTCTATTCTTCTTCATAAAGAAAACACTACACAATTACTTCACTTAAACCTCCCTTTTACTCGTATACTTCTATTATCTTAATTCCTCAAAGTTTCTACTAACTTTCACAAAAACACCATCCACTTCTAAATTACCAAAATACCCTTTACTCCTCAATCTCTAATAAAAATCAACTAACCCATCAATTCAAACACATCAAATATACAATGAAATTCTAAATAATTAAAATAATGACAAATTAAAAATCGGAATGTTACAAAGGACACATAGTTGCCATGATTTTTCCGAGATGGCTTTGGAGCCTACTCGTCTTTTACAGCTTACCTTTGGAGTCTTGTCTAGTGGTGCTCTGATTAAGATAGTGTGGGGTTTCTATGTTATTATTGGATTGTTGATGGAACCTTTTCGTTCATTTTGATAATGTATCGTCGAGATATGATATTTGCTCTATGTTGTTGAGATATTATTTTCCGCTGCGACGTGTTAATTACATGATAAACTATGTATGGATTAAATTAACGAAGATTAAAATCTTAAAGTATTTGATTAATTATTGCATTTTATATTTAAATATTATAACTGGATTTTAGGGTGTTACAGTTACGGTCGTAGCCACTCCCCACGGATGGCTGTAACATCCTCAATTTTTATGACTTGATCATTTGATTCCCTACATCATTTAGTGATGGTTTTGGAACTTAATGTTGTGAAATCTAAAGTGTTGTTGAGTTAAATCCATCTTTTAATCATTGAAAGTTATTTTGGTTGACTTTGGTATTGGCTTGGTCAACAAGACTCCACATATTGAAGGGTTCACCATCTATTTGCATCATTCTACATATAACTCTTGAGTTTACCTATTCATTCAATAAAAAAAAGAAAAAAAAAGTAAAATGCAAATAATGCTTAGAAAAAAGTACTTGTTTTTATTAAATAAAACATAACTAAAAATACTATTAATTATTGAGTTATAAAAAATCTTCAATGGTTATTTAATAGACAATATTGATCTGTAAACTAAATTGTTTTTGTCAATACATAGCTAAAAACTAGAAAACTATGATTGAGAAAAAAAAACATAAGAAAGATTTCATACCATTTAAATTGAATTCCCCATGTTTAAGTGTGCAGTCAAAAGACTGGAGCTTTGATATCAATCGAAGGTGGTGGAAACAAAAAAAATGAAGGTTTGAATTGTGATTTTGGTTTTCTAAAAAAAACTTTTGTTAAACCTTTCCAACTTAAAATCTTTTTATCAAAAGTTTTTCTTTGAATATTAAACATGGTTCTTTATCAAAATATTTAACTTCATTTAAGATTAAAAAAAAAACAAAGTGATGTTGTACCATAAAGAACTTAACCTTAATTGTAATATAAGAACATATCCATCCTATCTAGAGTGATTTTTTTTCTTCTCCACGAAAATAACTTAATCTACTATAATCCACGATTACAATACTTAGTGCATCTCATGTCATCCTTGACTTTACTCCAATATTTCACAAACCATCAATCTTTGCTAAGTCCAATGACACCCATCATATCTGCTTTGCCTTGCTTAATGAGTTCTAGGCAAAGACCCTGAGTCAGATAAGTATTCTTTGTGTTTTAAAATCCATGAGGTCCAATTGTTTATCGTTTCTCCATACTATCCCCTTTAGAATATAGGTTCATGCTAATAATATGCATTGTATGATGATAGCATAACATATGATGTTTTTAACTATGTTTTTAGTTATTTTCTTTACATTTAAAGATAAATTAGAAGTCATTTAAAGGAGTTATCAATGGTTTAAGGAACTTTTGTATTTTTTTTATTTGAGTAGTTGTAATTCAGTTTTGTCATAGATTATGCACCTTCATATGTGTTTTGAGTCTTTTTAGTGAGAAATCATGTAAATCGGAAAAACAAGACATCAAGTGAAGGATCGACGATATGAAGATCGAAGACCAATGGTTCTCAGAAGGTATTTGAAGACAACACAAAGGGAAGAAAATTCACTTCAAGTTTCAAGACTTTCCAAGACAAAAAAAAAAGGATTGAAAAAGGGACGAAAACTGCAAAATTCATACTAGAGTTGTTACCCCATCTCCCCTGAGTATGAGACAAACCTACTTTCTGTCCCATGCGCGCTTGCTCCTCACCCCATGCGCCCCGCACATGTGTGACGGCCAGGAAGTTTATTTTGCTTGTTTTCCAAGTTGTTTTCAGTGGAAAACCCTAATTTTCATCTCTTAACCCCTAAGTAATGATGCATTATAAATAGAGACCCTTGCACACACTTTGATTCATTCAAAAAGCTAGCGATACAAGGCGAGGGTCAAGCATCAGGAGCTTCAAGGCAGAAGATCTCCATCCTCTTCTTGTTCTCTTTAGGGTATGTTTTTTTTTCTCTATTGTTTTGTAATGATGTATGTTGCCATGTGCAACTACACTTATTTGATTAGAGTTCGATGATGAAACCCTTCTTATTTGTTCGATTCTAATAAAGTTTAGGCTTAATACATCATTTGGTCTTTAACTTATTTTTTTGTTTTCATTTTGATCCCCTAACTATAAAATGTCTCAATTTGATCCCATAAGTTTTCCTCCGTTTACTAATGTGGTCCTCTCCATTAGTTTTTTAATGTCTAAATTTTTTGATATGATTTTGACCATTTGATTGCATGTCCATTATAATTAATAGTGAACTCTCATCACCTTATTTTTTTCACTTTTCATCATCTTCTCTCTTCTTCTTCTCATATCTCCATTAACTCTTTCCAGATTTTTTTCTTTCCTTCCAAAAACCTAAATCCCTTCTCTGTAATTAAAACTTAAATTCACAATAATCCAGTTTTTCTTGAATTCATTTTAACATCGTTTGTGCCAAAACGGAAATTCAGTTGCCGCCGTGTCGTGTATTAGCGGAAAGAGGAGGCAGCAGGGATGACGACGGCGGAGGATGCGGCAGTGATAGTGATTATTCGATGAAGAAGCTAAGATTTGGAAGGAATTGCAGATTTGTGAAGGAGGCTATGTGAAATC
>Ga0315914_1003689_pt1 | contig 23202 bp, 14 predicted proteins | sample MpolenodulesMG_FD_203920 | JGI IMG/M metagenome (GOLD analysis project Ga0315914, IMG submission 203920) | Medicago polymorpha root nodule microbial communities from Los Angeles, California, United States - elongated nodules | ecosystem: Host-associated > Plants > Roots > Nodule | place: USA...
CACATACATACATATATATATATATACATACATACATATATATATATATACATACATATATATATATATATAATTGAATTTATATGCAGTACCCTACATCCTGTTGGTGCTGTTCTCCAATCAACACATGACACATCAATTATTTTGTACACATCAGTTGTTAGGAAATTAACACTTCTAACGTTCCGTTACTGTTCCTTTCCCTTTCTTCTTCAATCACAATCGAATTTTCTCTCTCCTTAGGGGCACCTACACCAACATATACTGTTCCTTTCCCTTTCTTCTTCAATCACAATCAGATTTTCTCTCTCCTTAGGGGCACCTACACCAACGTATATTCATCAAATCACCATGGAAGATTCAATTTCTGCCTACTCTTTTATTTGGAGTTTCTTAATTGATTGTTTCTTTCCAAACGTTTCGTCTCCTTTTCAAATTGTTGAATCTTAGTTCTCTCTTTTCTTTTCCTTCCTTGTTATGATAAGAATTTCCTTCCAGTTTTTCATCCTGGGATTAGAGAGCTACATATCCGAGGGTTATACTTACATGTTGGAAGTCTGTCGTGGTGATTTAATTGGTGGCGAGACGAAATATTGAGAAGAATCGAAAAGAATTAACGAATGTTAAATAATTTATTTTAAAATAATTTAATTGTCCAAGTGTCTTATTTTTATTTGTGAACAGTAGGAACTATACCTATGCACCTGTACATAAGTTTTACCCATATATATTCTTTAAAGAAAAAACTATTCACATATATAATTAATTTAAAAAATCGAAAGAAGAAAACTACATATTTTTTATAAAAGAAATATTTGTGTTATTGTAAAAAAAAAAAAAGTATGTGCTTAGGATGGGAATATGTTAAGTGGAGCTACGCTTTACAATGTCTAAGTCTAATCTGTCAAAAATTTTAAGGCATAAGTCTAACATGCGGTTTATCACAGATTTATTTTTTTAAACCGAGTTTGATATTTTTAAAGTCTGATATGATCTGCTAACATATTTTTAACTAATCTGCTAGTCTGATTAAAATCATATTTCATGTGAATATCTTTAAACAAGTAACTTGATATAAGTTTAAATAAAGATTAACACGCACACCCCTAAAGGGAATTGAACTTTGTGTTATATCATATATATTTCAATTATGGTTTATAGTAACACATATAATGTATACTAATAAATTTATATTACTAAAAAATTAACAAATTTATAATTTAATTTAAAATATAATTTTAAATAGGTCTAAGAGGTTTTTTTATAGCCAAAGTTCTCTAAAATAGCTTAAACCGTTTAGACGGACCTATCGTAGGTCATATCATAGGTCTTTGTAAGCCGATCTGACCTATTTCATCCCTATCCGTGCTTGTAGCGGGTATTATTTGCCACAACATTCGGCTACAAATAATTTTGTCATCCCTTAGTGACGTGAAAAACAATTTTTTAGGAGAGGTGACATCGCCAACATAACTCCAGCATGTTTTATCATTTAAACTATTATTTTTCATGACATAAGTATTTATTACTTAAACAAATTTTATTTTACTTACTTCTACATGTACTTACTAGCATTTACGTCAAAAAAAAGTACTTACTAGCATAAAAGAAAGAGTACCTAAACGGCTAAACCAAATTCAAACTTATCAATTTTTTCACCACATTCAAAATATGGACCAAAATCTTGTTACTACCTAAAAAGGAATTATACAAGTCAATTCAAACCAAGGTTGAACAAGACCACTTTTTGGAGTAATGTACGAAGCACTTTTGAGAATCAAAAAGATTCATTCAAAGATAATTTTCTGGTCACACGACAAAAAATAGAAGATACCATATTTACATATTAAGAGGAGAAACATAGGAAAAATGAAAAAGAAAAAAGTGTTGGAAGAATTTCTATTTATATGTATGTTTCGGATTCTGATATAATAATACTTTAACAATAAAATAAAATAAAAAATATTTGATTTTGATAACTCGGATGTTGATTTTTCCTTACCATATGAAGCTAATTCAAGTATTTTTTCCACAGCTTTCATGTTTCCAAAAATGTACTTTTTTCTCTTTTTCTCAGAAAATTTATTCCTCTTCCAAATCCAACTTTATTTTTTTGACTAATAAAATTGATATACTTTTTTTGACTTTATAAATAGATGAGGGAATAATTTCACTCTTAAGTTGCATGAGCTGCTGCCTGCTGTCTCATATAGGTGTGTCAATATTATTTTTTTCCCTTTGTTTTTTTATTCATTTGATTTTAGGCTCTTTTGTGAAAAGATTTGGTGAGTAATATTAATAAGTTTTGTTTGATTGTAGTTTGATTCATTAGTCAGTTTAATGTTTCTTGTTATCTTAAAAACTTTGTCTTTGTCATTAATATATCTAATGTGGTGAGTAATCTTTTTCTATTATGTTTTGTTTTGATAATTTATGATGGAGTTAAATTAAAGGGTATGGCTAATTCACTTGAGTTTTGTGAAACTTAATGAAATGTGGATACTTTTATGAAATTAATTCTTGAAAATGTATAAGTTCTTTAATGTGTTATAACTTATATGTGCCTTTTTACTTTATGAGATGAGATGGATTGTGGAATATAGAACTTGTGACTCCATAGGAAATGAGTAGTTTGGTTCATTAGCATGAAGGCATTTTACTTGCTTGAGTTTTGTTTATGTATTGTGAAAATTGACCATTGAAATAGAAAAAATGAAGTGATTTGTTGTTTTGTTCAAGAAATATGGGGAAAAACCGTTTAAGGATCGGTTGATCATTTTTATTTTCGTATTTTACATTATTTTTGAGTTATCTGTGAATATATTTTTCTTACGTAACAAATATTCGTAATTAATTCTTATAAATGTTGCTGAGGGAAAATGAACTCAAAACTTTTTATCTCTTTAACCATTATGTTCGTCTTCCCTAACCACGAAACCAACTGATCATTCTATAAAATGGAGGAATAGTTTATCATCAAGTATTAAGGGTGGCACTTGAGTGACATTCTGGTTGGTGACATTGACCAACCACAATGTCAGAAGTGTCTTTCTTCTCTCTCTTTCACAAGTTTCTTTTGTACACTTGTGACATTGTAGTTGACCAACGTCACCAACCACAATGTCACCCAAGCGCTATCCAAAATGGAAGATTGCTCTAATCCTATCCATTTTATTGTTTTAATTTATGCTCACAAGAGAGGGAAAGAACTAAGAATAATTACATCATGTTATCAAACCTTTTTTCTGTTTTGAGAAAATCTAGAGGGAACTAAATGACAATGTCTAGTATATCCAAATTGAAATAGATTCAAAATTGATTAAGTGAATCTTTTCTTTTCCTCATATCTCTCACCTTAGATCCATTTGCTGAAATTTCACATAATTTTTCTTTGTAAAACTACTAGTAACATTCATGTGTCAACGTTCAAGATGCTAAAGTCCACACTCAGTTTGATTAAGCATTTAAGCCATATTTTTTTTATTTATGCAGCAAATAAACAGTTCAACACAACAGCCAAATCCTGCATAGAAGATGGGATGTTTCCCAGCTTTTAAGAACATGAAGACGCTAAAATGTGAAAATTCCGAATCACAAAATAGCAGCCATAATGAGCACGTATCTGCAACAACGCCTCAACTTCAAGCTTCTCGCTCGTTACACTCTGAACCTCGAAGTTCTAAGGCTAGCATGATATCACTTAACCCAATTAACAGAGTTGCCAACAACAGAACACGGGCGTTGTCTGCTCCGTCAGCTCTAGCCTCAGTTGAGCATGAGGAACAAGAAATGTCGAGAGTTTTAGCGAGATTAATGAAGGAGCCGCGTTTGCCTATTCCACAACCCTTACCTCTTCCATCTCCTCAAGGAAGTGGTCCATTGAAGTTAAGGATGGCTGGTGGTCCTGTATATGCTTCTGGCTCAGCTCTCGTTGCAGCAGAACAAGATGGTTTGGAAACATTTCAGTACGAAGAACAAGAATGGTCAAAAAACCGAGATAGATTGATGAAGAAACAGCCTGCATCTATTCCACTACCTTTACCGCTTCCAACTCCTCAAGGAGGAGGTTCATTAAAGACTACTGCTGGCAGCTTTAAGTCAGGAACAGCTATTGATTCGGTTCGTTACTTTCGGTATGAGGAAATTGCTGCTGCTTGCCGCAATTTCTCTTCTGATCGATGCATGTCGGAATGTCTTTATTCCACCATATACAAAGCTTCCTTTTTTAATGATGCTTCAAGTGAGAAGCTTAAAGCCACTGTCACGCGCCTTCACTCATCGACTCAGGTACTTTTGTCCTTGCTACATTACTTTCATATGTATATTTGAATGTTTTCAAACCATTTTGAAATCAAGAACTGAAAATTCGTGTGAATTGCTTCATTACATGTTCAAACATAATTTACAACTATGATTAGCCTTGTGTTTAAAGGTTAATAAATTTTCACCCTAAAAGAATTTGAATGTAGTTAAATACTTTCTGACATGGTCTATATGTATGGTATGCCTGCTTCTAGGGCTTGAGAGAATTCATGAATGAGGTTAATACTCTTTCAAATCTGCAACATCCAAACCTCTGCAAACTGCTCGGATTTTATGCAAGAGATGGCTGTGAGTCTGAACCAAGGATGTTGGTTTATGAGAGGCTAATCAACGGGAGCTTGGACTGCCTGTTGTTTGGAAAATCCGACGGCCCTTCAATTGATTGGAACGCAAGAATGAAAATCGCCATCTGTGTTGCACAAGGTCTTACTTTCTTGCATGAAGAAGGGCCTCTCCAGGTAATAATAATAAATATTCTATTTGAATGTAGCGTTTAGATCTCATTGAGTAATTGCCATTGAGACTTGAGTTATTGTGTATTTCTTAATATAGATTGAACAATTATAATGGTAGATATTTTTTTTATGTTCTTATAGTACATTACATTTCAAATTTTCAATTTAGTATGTTTCTATCTCTACTGATATATACTTTTATATCTCTTGTAGGCAATGTATAATGATTTTTCAGCAGTGAACATACAGATTGATGTAGATTTCAATGCAAAGCTATCAGGATATGGTTTTGTTGGACATGTTGCTGAGGAAGAGATTTCAAGAAGTTCAACTGTGAGTTCTTTGACTCATGCATAATTGCATTTTGTGTGCGTTCGTATAAAACATTCACATTGTACATCTATATTTATTCCAATGGTTATGTTCTCATTCGAAGTCGAAACCTTGGTAAGGGTAAGGTTGTTTCCTTTTGTTCAAACTCTGGAAACAGCCTCTCCGCGTGGGGTAAGGCATCGCCTTTAGTTTTGTTCTCATTAATTTTGTCCATGTATACAGGCGGCAGCAAACCTTTCAGTGGAGACATTGAAAAAAGGAACGCTTACTCCAAAGAGCAATGTATGGAGTTTTGGAATTGTTCTTCTGGAGCTACTTACCGGTAGAAAGCATTTTGACAGGCATCTCCCGAAGAATGAGAGGAACTTAGTCAAGTGGTGTCGGCCTTATCTAGCCGACGATTTCCAGTTGTCGGTGATCATGGATTCACAACTCAAAGGTCAGTTTCCGCCTAAAGCAGCAAGAAAAGTAGCTGGAATTGTACAACAATGCCTTCAAATGGAGCCATCAGAAAGACCAACCATGAGAGCCATTGTTGAGAGTCTCAAGATCATACTAGATACGGAGTACCCTAGTTGGTTCCCACTGCAAGAGCCAGCAGCCATGTATGGAAGACATGCGTCGAGATCACCAAGCGTTGATGGTATCATTAATGCACCTCGATTGAGTTTCTCTCCTCCATTACTACCATCAAAAGCCAGAACATCTGTTTCACATCCTGCAAGATGGTCAACTGTGTCCACAATGCTTCCTTCTCCTCTTGCTCGTTCCTCCAATGTTTCTACTGAGGAGCTCACTATGCAGGAAAGTACAAAGTCATCATCCTCAGTATCCAAGAAAGCTTAGTACCACATTGACTTTCTATAATGTCAATTTTTCAGTGAATCACCAATTTAGTCTATAAATTTATAAGTTTTGGATACTTTGGTATGAAATTTCAAAATGATTCCTAAAATTGAAAATCCTCAATGCATTAGTTTTTAGATCAAATTGGTGATTCATTCGTTTATTTTTTGTTTTTTTATTACTTATATTGGCATTAGAAATTGGGTGTTTAGGGTTGACATAATGTACCCTAGGAACACCATATAGGGAATAAACCATTTAGATGTTGTCTTTCTATCTGTCAGTAAGTAAGATGAAGAGATATTCTTTGTAGCTATAGCAGAAACTGCTCATACTGGATTCCATTAGTCAATCCATTTATATAAAAAGTTTACATGGTTTCAAATACTTTGTTCCTTCTCTACTCAACAAGATTACACACACAACTTCTCCTAACTCTGATAAATTATATGGATAATCGAAAGTGTGTGTATTAGCTTGTGTTCAAGGAACTATATGTTAAATGACTTGCATCTCATCAAAAGATAGCTTCAATGGTGAGGGTGCCCAAACACATTTATAAATCTAATATCCCAAAAATCCGAGCAATGTGAGACTCTAAACAACTTCAATAACTACTCTCACACTTAGCGTGGTCCTGAATTCAATTTTCACATTGCAATTCTTAACTCGGCTCTAATACCATGATAAATGGCTTGATCTCAACTCAAAAACTAGCTCAAAGGTAAAGGTGTCCAAACACATTTATTCATCTATCAATCCACGCAACCTGAGCAATGTGAGACTCCAAACAAACTCCAATAACTTCAATACTATAAACTAAATTCTGAACAAGAAATTGTATTTTGTAATTTTTGTTTAGCTTATGATTCGAGAATTCTAATTATAATAACTAGTTCTATTTTTTTTTTTACTAGGAGATTATAACTAGAGTTAAAATAAATCATTTGTGGCTTTTCGTTGAGAATTTTAACTGCTTTCCTTGGATAAGTTACGAATGAACATTTGGAGAGATTTCCTTTCACCAAAATCTTGTCATACAACAGATAAGTTGTTTGGGTAGAATTTTTTATTTATCAAAATTATTAAATTTGAGACACGTGAAAACATTGGTTTTAGGTTTGACTCAAACGAGTGAAGCACTTAAATCCAACCAATAAAACTAATACTCCGAACCAAACCCAACTTTGGTTTAGGTTTGACTCAAATGTGAGAAATACTCAAATCAAAGGATTGATTTGGGTCAAATTTACTTGAGTGGCTTTTCCAAACCCGTCAAGCACAAGCGTGATTAGCTACAAATCAAAGTATGCCACTGAAACACTCTTTCGAACACACATTCTATTAGTTGAAATTCATAAATCCCACCAAGATTGTGGGATTTACATGAGACTCATTTTAAGTTTTACTCTATTGAATTATGCTAGCAACACACTCTCTAAGACACTCTTCCCAACACACTCTCTAATTGGTTGGATTTTCAATGGATCCCACTAAATTCATGTGAGGTCTACATAATTTAGTAGGATCCATTTGAATTTCAACCAATTAAAAAAAATGTGTTAGAAAGAGTGTGTTAGAGAGTGCGTTGTTAGCACTCCATAACTATTAGGAGAGAATGTAATGAGAATTTATGATAGTGTCTTGCTAGTAGTCATCAAATAAGCAATGTAGCTACACAAATAGTCACTAAATCGAGCAAACTCTTATTCCTAGCTATTTTCAAATAGCCACTTCCCACTTACTTATCAAGTTAAGAAAACAAATTAATGAGAGTTAACATTTAAAAGATGCCAAAAAAAGCTTATTAAATCTGTAAAATAAAACACTTCATTAAAAAAAAAAAAATTTAATTGTGTGAGCACTAGGCTACTTGACCAAAAAAAAAAAAAACACTTCATTAAAACTCAACAGTCAATACACATAATAAACAAAATACAATCAGATGTATTAATATATTACCATGGCAAGAAGATGCTTTACTTCAACTCCTTGCCTCACACTGGTGTACAACCTAAAACACAAACTTCAGCATTTATAGCTATTATGTGTATAGTGGAAAAATTCACAGTTAGGACAGAAAAAAAAACTATATAGACATCCCAATCAAACTTCCTGTAATTTTATAGCTTACGCAAGAGTTCTCGTATAGTTAATGACTTCAGAGTAAAGTAAAAGGGAAAAAAATGAAGATTGGCAGGACTTCAAGAAAGTGAATTGTTTTGGTCTCTGTCTTGCCCACTATTCTCTTCAGGACTGTCTTCCTGTTCATGAACTGCAGAAGCAGTACAACAATCCTCATTTTGTCTTCCCTCACTCTCATTGGTTGTCTGTGCCTGCACATTTGAAGCTGAATTTGTTTGCTGCTCTGATATCAAGCTAGAAAGACCATTTTGCTTCAGGTATGTCTCCAACGGGAGATTTGCTTCTTCAAGAAGAGTCATCATGCTCAGAGTGTTTGGTCCAGCTTGCATGTCTTCCCGATCCGGTTGGCAATTCAAGTCTAATTGTCCCTTGGCAGCATCAGCCACTTGGTCTTGGTTCCTTGAATCTAATTCATTTGGCACCCTTGCTTCATTCTCCGAACCATCAACTGGAGTTAAATGTCGAGAGGTGCTGTCTACTTCGGATTCATCCTTGGTTCTCCATGATTGCTGATTTTTCTGAGCAATCTCAGCTTCACGCTCAGATTGACGCTTCTTCTTTCGCATCATTAGGGTTTTAAACCGGCGTTTAACTGTCATGCAGACATTACACGTGCATGTAGGTTTGTGTTTGCCCTTCCCACTTGGTGGCTGGATACAGACAATACAGGAGCACCCAGGCCTATGACGAGGGTGTCTTGTAGTGGTCAACACTGGTGTCCTGCCAGAGTCACTTGCATCATCTCCAAGAACCGCAGCATTTGCTAAAGCGTCAAGACCAGAAGATTCACGATCCAGAGCTGGCCTCTGGCTTGCCGCTGCTTGTCTTTGTTTCTTGAATTCTATTCCAAAATGATGGATTTAAATGTTTTAGGGAACAAGAATTTGATGACATGAAAAAAAATGTCAACATCCATGTATAATGGTCACAGAATCACCATCCTTGATCATGCAGCATAATTTGGGATCATGGATTTTTTAATTTCATTCAAAACATAATTTAAGAGGTAAACAGGTTACCATGAAGTATTAATACAGAACTTGTTAACAAAAGCAACAACAATATGGTAGCAACACCACCCATCACATTCTTGTCATATTGGTAAGAAAAAGTCAATTTTTACAAGTGGAGGCTCATAAGATCAGTTAAAGTTAAGACTGTTAGAAGATGTACTAGGATGACATTTTAAAACTCATTATGCTTATCAGTTTTGATAAATTTTTCAACAATCCGAAGATTGAAAGATATAGTGCATAAAAAGTCAATACTTAATATTTATAACCATCCTGTGCAAATTTTTCCTTTCTGAATTTCTACACCAACCGTACAGACTATCGATTCTCCTAATTCAAAGGTAAGAACTAAATGCGTAAACTGGATAAGAGGCTTTTGCATTATTCAGGTGTGTGTGTTCCCTTTTAAAGAGATACAAAAAAGGAAAAAAGAAAAACTTAAAGGAAATAAAAAGCTCATCAACAAAAAGCATCTTAATCCAAATTTAAGAGGGAGGCCCATTTGGAACCCCAATCGATCAGTGTCCCTGAGAAAATTTATTACTAAAGTACAATTTTTTTAATTTGTTTTGTAAACAAAATCTATATTAGCCAAAATTAAATTTAAATAAAAGATTGGTGATCAAATTTCTAAGTAGCAGTCTCCCATAAGTAGACATATTGCAAAACCATTTGTTATTGCCAATTGGAAAATTCTCTCAGAAAAGCCTAGCTTTAGTGTAATGTCAACTAATTGAAGATGTTACCATTTACTAGTATTTATTGATCAGCAGTAACTATAAAAGCATAGCGTGGATTTAATTTAAAGCAAGAAATAGAGAAATACCATTGTTCATTCTCAAAAGATTATCCAGTTCCCTTGGATTCAATTCATTGGGAGCAGCACATGAACACCTGCTGACAGCATTGCATAAGCACAAAGGTCTTACTAAAAAGTTTTGGCAACAGCAACATTATAATAGAGTCTCCTACTCACCTGCTTTGATCCCAAAAATTCTCCATACATGTCCACTTAGGGGGAATAAGTACATCAACCGGTAACTTCCGCCATTTTTGGCAACTATCACACTGTGTCCACTGCTCACTTATCCTGTAGTACAATCATACTCCAAATTAAAAGACTATTGAAATATATAAGCTTCTGTATTAGTAGAACTTTCTAAAAGAAATCATAAAGTTCCATAAAAAAATATAAGTAGATCGTAAAAGGATGGCTCCTGAATGAATAAAAGGATGCAAGCAATGAAAAAAAAATGCATACATTCATCTTACCCAGTAGATCGTACCACAAATATACTCTTCTTTCCAAACACAGGAGGCTCCTGAATGAATAGAAGTTAGTTCAAAGACTATACGTAAAAGTTAAACTATAAACATCAAATTAAATATTTTAACTTTATATGCTATCGACACAAACAAAGTTAATCACTGCTATGTGTGGAGCATAACTCATAAGATGAGCAGAGACAATAAAATATGCAACTCCAATACTGGTTAGTGTATGCGTATTGATAGACTAATGCAGGTAAAGTCCATGTCATAGATGTTATATTTTATTCTGATATTTAGATTCACCAGGACTGAAAAGCTTTGGATGGAAGATGAGTGTATTAATTAACTGATCAGTCTTGTTCAAAAACAGAAAAACTGATCAGAACTGACGCAAGATTCTCTATAATTTTCACCCCTCTCTATCATGCATGCATGTATGAGAACTCGAATGAGATAATTTCATAAATAACTACTGTTTATAATTAGTAAACTCACTTCATACTCTTCAAATAAGTGATCCTCGATCATGACAACACTTGGCTTAACTTCTGGAGGTGGACGAAGTAAATCCTGAGCCTCTTCCCAAGTAAGTTTCAGCTCCAGTGCATCCTCGCTATCAATAAGCAACCTCTTACTTTTTGACCCAATATTGCGAGTTCTTTTCTTCTCAGGAACTAGCACGGGTGGTAAAGACAACATATCTCTTTTCCTGCTTTCAGGCATTTCTACATTATGCCAATCCATGTCAGCACCAACTGAGTTCCACTTTTTAGAGAGCGCATTTAGATGGGTTTCTGAACAACCCTTTTGAGACTGAAGAAGGCCAGAATAACCACTTAATATAGGTATATTCTCATAAACACCAGAATAGGAAGTTTCACTTGAATGAGAACCATTGGGCATATTAGACGGAAAAGTTTCCTGCTTAATAGGTAATTTAATATCAATTCAGTAAGTTTAAGTTTGCTATATGAGCTAAAATGGTTATTACCTGTACTGAAGCAGAATTTGTTGCCTTCCTGAACCCCATTATAAGTTTCCCCTCAGGGTCCATACGGCTAAATGTTACTGCAGATTTTTTAAAGAAGTTTAAATTTTTTGTCGTCAAATTTGAAGATAAAACAATGCATTTATACAAAAAAGAAAGTATCAAATAGAATAGAACTTAGAAACAGTACAGAAAGTAACTACTTTTCATAAAAGAGAACTCATTTGAACATATGCCCATCCCCAAAAACACAGGAAAGTTTAGTTCAATATTTTTGGCACTTTGTTTAAATAAAACAAAAAGTTATCAGTAAAATTAGATAAACTTAAAATTTCTAAGAAAACAGAAAAGAAAACAAAAGAATTCAGAAAAAAAATATTATCTAGAGGCAGAGCATGTCTTCTAGGTATGATTAATGATTTGTTAGCATATTGAGCCAGGAACTTGCAAAGATTCTGATTAGTAACAGAAATACGTAGAACCGAAGAAAAAAATCTAAATAATCTCCAAATTTAGCTTATATTGCAGCACAGAAACACATACAGAAAAAAGAAGGTTCCAGTGCGGTTTATATATCCTTAAAATGGGCAATTTAACAAGTTCAGTGGTTCTCACGAAAACTTACCAGTATCGCCAGCTTGCAGTTGCATAGACTGAATACAGGGGGTTACCCCTTCTAAAACATACATCCGGCTATTATTATTTGGCCAAAATCTAAATTGAAACATCCATTCTTTTCCTTTCACATCTTGGATACGCAAAGGAAGGCCCTCAGGTTGTGAGATAGGAGGGAAATATGCCTGCACAATGCCATCTTTTTTCAGTTCTAAGAAATAGCATTACTCTTCAAGAAATAAAAATAACTATAATAATTGGTAAATACAAAATGACAACAGCTAAGTTAAAAAAAATTACTTCAGCACATGCTTTTGGAAGAACCAAGCGACCAATTCGACCAGCATCACTTGCACTAAGCATCTTTTCAAAGAGTGGCACAATGGTGGAATTTGAACTTGAACATACCATAAATCATGGTTAAGGAAATGTTTTTCAGAGGCAAATAGTAATTGTCAAAACAGTAACAAATTATCACCTTGCATAAGTATCTTGCCTATAATTAACAATTTAAAGAACTAATTACAAAGTTGGATACTCTCCCGATATTTGCTGCAACTCTTGATCTGTAATTCTGGGCCAATACCGGGGAAGCAACTGATTCCTTCCTCGTCCTTCGGCAGGAGGCCTTGCTATACGAATCTGGGAAACCATGCCTGTGTTTCCTTCTAAGCCTGGAGATAGAGTTGGCCTAGGAGGTTTAGGTAAAAGATGACGAGATCTAGACGCCAATAGAAGTGGAGGTGACATTTTGCTTTGTTCCCTTTCATCAACAAGAACATTATGAAAGGGATTTGGCAAAGGAGCGGCAAGGGTCATACTCAAATTTGTCTGTGCCAGTGATTCATATATATCTTGCATGTCATTCTCTGCTTTGCCAGTCCTAGATGAAGAATTTGACTCACGATGAAATTGTGACATCAAAGTGCTTCCAAATTCTCCAACAGAGGGTAAAACTTCTGGTTTGATTTCTCGAGTAGGTCCATCCAAATCAACATTGTGAGGTTTGAGCCAGCACCTCATCCCGTCATTTTCTGCATAATTCCCAACTTGCATACCCCTCACATTTAATTGGTTAGCCAGAGATATGCACTGCTGGGAACTGACATTATTTACTGTTGCTGTTCCAGATTCATTAGGCTTTTCATTACTGGCAATCTGTCAAGTTATCATTCCCAATTTTGGGAGGATACAGTTAGACTTCAAAAACAAAGCATCCATACAAAATAACCCAATAATGGGAAGATACAGTTAGACTTCAAAAATGAGGCATCAATACAAAATAACCATATAAGCAAAAAGCAACAACCTCCTATATATGGAAGAGCACGATTGAATTGCAGATATCAGATCACCGTAATTTTTTTATCATTCATAGAAAATTGAATGCCAGTCAATAATTAACATACCAATTACATAATGAAACAAGATTCAATGAAAAAAAAAATCTAAAACATAACCCTGCTATCTATCATCATACATTTTTTATCCAAAAAAAAAGTCATAAATTCTAATCTGATTGGGTAAGTTGTCAAAATCATAACCAAAACAATATTTCATCAGCTTTTGGAGAGGTAAATCATAAATGGTTATTTATATATGTAACAAGGTGAAGTGAGCTTACAGGTTGAAGTCCTGAAGTACTTGCACAGGTAATACAGCTTACACCACCAGTGTCAAGTATTTCAAGCTGAGACTTTGAAGCGACACATCCACAATGGAGACGCTGCAGATAATAGAACAAATAGGATCAAGTATACCATAACTCATTAAAGTACTAAATTGTGGGTAAAGAAAAGTGGTTTACACACTCTACCTTGCCACATGAAGTACACTCTCTCCAACCAGATTCTTTTGCATGGAATATATCGCAAAACACTGATTGCTCATAAGTAGAACTAGAGTAGAAAAAATGTCCAGAGTAAGCATTAGAGCATGAAGCTGTTTCTTGGTAAAGCCCAACTTCAACTAAGTAAAAAAATATTTACATCTATACCAATCATAGTAAATAGAGAACACATTTTAACTTATACAGGCATGAATATGTGTGTGAGAACAATAACAGCAACCTGTCCTGATATTTTCACTCTGAACTTGTTGAAAACTATGTCACAAAACTCGTGGGTAGAAGGACCAAGATTCCCTACACCTCCGTGACTGCCTGATCGAGATCAGACTGTTCATATCTCAAGCTCGATAATTTTAATATTTAAAGAAAATCAAAATCTATTTAAGTTATGAACCGTCCGATCATGATCATTGATAATAGTGACTGCAGTTAATGCATTTTCTGGGTAGAAACATATGTATTAACTTTCAATAATAATGTCTAATTATCATTCAACATTGTTTAAACAGTGAAATTTCAGCCAAAAAGAAAGTTCTTTCCAAACTTCAAAATCATACATAAACAAACAGACCATATGATTTCTTTTTGGAGGTGAAACAGGCCATATAATTATCTAGCTTTTTTGATGGAGACATAGTTGCAAGCATCATCTGAAAACTCCCACACGAATAGGATATCCCAGGTCCGACCCCGGGTAACAACAAAAAATGTTCAGCTGAACCAGATATTGTCCGTTGAGCTAGGTCTTTTTTATTTTTTGAAAACTCGGTATCCGGCCCAAGGACCGACTAATCGAACTTGACACCTTGAAAGAACACACTCCTATGTCTCAAGTCATCACCACTAAACCAACACCACTAGCTTCGTTGAGTTAGGCCTTATGAACATTATCCGGTATTTCTTATGTTCTCTTTCAATATCTTTTCCCATTTTCGGGAAATCTTATGCTACTTCCTATTTATCACCAATGATTCTTTTTTGTCATTTACTAAAAAAATTTATCAGGATAATTAAACAATTAAATTAATTAATTAATACATTAAAACATAAGTACGTGCCAAAAATAACGTTTTAAACTATAATCCGCAGCCACAATCTTACCAACAACCGCAACTACATACATTTTTATTTTAAACAAATTCAAAAAGTTAAAGCGCAAACATCGCCAACTATTAAGAATCAACAACAACAAAAAAAAGGTCAAAACGACAAAACGGTGGTTAAGATTCATTTAAGAAAGGAAACAAAAATTAACAAAATTCAAATTTTATAAAAATAAAGAAAAGAAATTTAATAAATAAATAAACCTAATATTCAAATTAACAAAGAACAAATAATTCATAAAAAATATATAAAAATTCAAAATCAAAATATTACTATTCCTAAAAATTTCAAATATTCACTGTTGATCCGTACAATTTCATATCAAATCACGCACGCGCAGAAATTTTGAACACACGCGCGTATCAATTTGAAATCTAGAGAAAATCATTACCCGCACTTATCACATAGATCGGCGAATTCACCGGATCGAAGAATCCAACCTTTCCACCACCGAATCGACGTAGTGGTTCCACAAACAACGTTCATGCAACACTTTGACTCCATTTTCAACTTCAATTCCACAACCTTCACAAATTCACGATAATATCAAAATCAATATCAAAACCCTAACAATTTGAATCAACTCACCAAATTAACCGAATTCATAATCGAAAAAGAAATTATCGTACCGGAATCAAACAGAACAACCACGCTGGCGTCACCGGAAGTTTGACGGGAAGTTCCGGTTACCGTTGGTTACGGAGATACGGCGGTAGTGGTGGCGGCGGCCGAGTTGCGGTGGTTTTGGATTTGCATTTGTGTTGCAGCGTGGAGGAGAGAGTTTGAACGGAGGAGAAGAAGTTAGGAAGGAAATGAAACGGTTACCGGAGAGAAAATGGGAAGAAAGAAAGAGAAGGTGAGGAATTAAGAGAGAAAAAAATAAGAAAGCGTGTGCATGCAGAATAAGAAGAAAAAGAGAAGAAAGAAAGAGAAGTACTAAAATGCATGCACGATGTGAGATAGATGATTATACTTCAAGACTTGGCCAACTTCTCCACTTGCTTATCTATGAATTTTTTTTACTTTTTTTATTATTTTTTGTGAAAGTTTAATGATTATTTTTGACATCATCATTATCATCATAGGTGTTGTAATTGTTGCTATTATTGTTTTTTGATTTTTTTTTCATGTTTGGGTGGGTTTAATTGGATTTGGACCCAACTTGTTTGGTATAGTAGAAAGGAATGTGTTGGATTTGTAATTTAAAGAAAATATGGAAATTGAATTTGACAATTTGAATATGGCAACTAATAAGTATGAAGTATGTGCTTGTAAAAAAAAAAGTAAGTATGTGTTTGGTCTGGCTTTTGGTTTAACGCAATTGTGCGGTGAAACATAGGTTAGGTAATTCAGCTTCATAAACTTACATTAAACATTGTATTAGGACACGATATTTTACATTCTAACGTGGAACCAAACATTACTTAAGATATTGTCTTTTTTGTTCGGTTGTGATGACATTTTATGTGAAATTTTACTTGGAATTTTGATCACATTTGTATCATAGTGTAGTTGAACTGAGTTAAATCATAATTAGTTCAATTTTAATTTTTTATTTGTTTTACATTTTATTTTTCTATTCATCGCTTTGTTCAACTATGATTGAGTCAAATGAATCACGACAATGGGGTCTCAATAGTTTGATCTATTTTTAAATTTTTTAGCATATTGGTTAACAACACCTATTTTTGTGTGGCTGGACAATTCACATTGTGAATAAAATTAACTAGTTTTAAGTATGAAGCTTCAGTCAACTGTCAAAGTCATTTCTATGATCATTTATGTCTTAAGGGAATTTGAGAGAGCGATGGAGGCAACAAGAAACAAATATTAATGATTCTAACAGAAATGAACATCATATTTCTACCCTAAACATATTTACAATGTTTAAAACTGATATTTTCATTCAATGTATGACTCTTCTACTAACACGTAACAATCTTTCCCTCAATTGTAAATTCGTTCATTCATTTGAAATGCTTCCCATGAAGCAAAAGTTATTGCTACCACATAAATGTGCATTGTCGTAGCACGCAATATAAAAAAAGGCATGAACACCATAAGGAAAACTTTTGATGCAAGGAGCTTATATCTTTAGTCAAACCACTAATATTGTTATTGTGTTACGAGGAGAGACTAAACATCGAGGACTCATCACAATAGATTAAGAGTAAATAAGTAGATTTGACATTAAATTTTCATCCAAAATCTTATAACATTAACTATATAGATCTCATCAATTGTTTACTGCTAAACACTTATATTTTTCTCCAATGTAAAAACTCTTTTATTCATACTTGACATATCAACAATTTCCCTCCTAAACAAAAGTTATTATGGATTAATTAAAAGTCACCCTTGTTGGATTAATTTATGATCATTTCATATGTTGTATAATATAATAAATATAATGAAATACTAAATATATATATATATATATATATATATATATATATATATATATGATGAAATACTTATTTATTTTTTTTACAAATGAAATGACTTGCATGTATATAATTTTATCAGTCAATGTATATAACTTTTTAACTGGTTAGTTAAAATTTCCTTAAAAAAAAGTTGGTTAGTTAAAATTGCATAGTAAATATTCACAAGTTATAGCTCAACTCGCAAAATGCCGAAATTGTTAGGCCAGATGTCATGACCAGGGTTCGAACCCCGATACCTCCACTTGTGTGTGAGTTTATAATGGCTTTGCCATTTCTTCTATCTAAAAAAAATTGCATAGTAAATTATCATTTTTTAAAAGGCTTAAATGCACTTTTGGCCCTCTATGTTTGCCATCATAGCAATTTTGGCCCCCTAACAAAAACAATGCACTTTTGACCCCCTAATTTTATCATGTTTAGGGAAATATGTTCTTTTGACCTTTTGTCTTTGCAAAAATGTTGCGATTATGACCCCTTTTTTGGGACACGTGGCGGCTTCTCAACATAGTTGAAAAAATTATGGGATCAAAATTACATTGTTTTTGTTTGGGGGCCAAAATTACTACGATGACAACCATAGAACACTAAAGGTGCGTTTAAGCCTTTTTAAAATTCATGTTCTTTAGTGGAATAGCCATGTGATGTCATTGTGAGGAGGTGATGACGTTGGAAGTGGAAGGGAGAAAGTCCTAAAGCACGTTGGCACGCATGGGAAGATTTCCACATACACTCGACGTAAGACATTGAATTTGATCTATATACTATTTAACATCTTTCAAATTATTAAATCTTGTTTCGTTTGTAAAAACATTTTTTTTTCCTTTTTAAAATAAATTTCATACTGATTTGTTATTAAGAAGATGCAAGACTTTTAAAGTGAATTATTAAGACGATAAAAGATGAAATATTAGCTAGAAATTTATTCATAGGATTAATGGAAACAACTCTTTCCGGAATTTTAGAGTTTTAAAAATACACATAAATATCCATTTCAAGAGTCTATTAATTATATCTCTGTTAACAAAAAAGTTTACACAAATTTTAAAAAAATGAAATATGGAGACTTTATTTCTTCATTGGCGCAAGCGCGACTGGGTTGGAAATGAGTCGAGTCGAACTAAACTCGTCTGAGTTCGACTCGATAAAAATTGGTTCGGCTCAAAACTCGACTCGAGTTTGATACAAACCTTTTTTTTAGCCAAAGTTCAATTCGTTTAAAGTTCACGAACCATTTGGATCAGCTCATTAAGTTACAATTTTTTTTGTCAAACTGTATAGCTTGACCTTTTAATTAATTAAAAAAAACAACAATTGAACTAAATAAAATAACAAAAATTGAACTAAATAAAATAAAACTAAAGACCATGCTGGTCTTAAAACTACTTAATAAAAAAAAAGTTGAACTTTATATTTATAATTATATGAAAACTATATCTACTTCATGTAGTAGCGAACCCCACGTAATGTGTAGCGCACATCTCTTTTTATATCTACTTCTCCCGTTAGATGTTTTCAAACTCCCCGATGTGGAACTAATTTTAGTATACATGTGTTTAGTTAAAAGCTTGTTATTAGCTTCTTCTTTTTTTCTCTCTTTTATTATAATTATTGTTAATTAAATTAGAAATATATATTATCGAGTCGGCTCATGAACCAACCGAGTCGAACTATATACAACTCAAGTTCGGCTCATTTATTTAACGAACTTAATTTTCAGCTCAAGTTCAGCTTATTTGGTTCATGAACCAAGTTCAACGAAATAATAGTCGAATCGAGTTTCGAACTATTATCGAGTTGGTTCGGATCATTGTCAGCCCTAGGCGCAACTCATTATGAATAATTTAAGTGAAGTTCATAATATCGTATCATTTTAAAGCAATTCATTCATTTTTTACTTGAGATGTGCAACTCTTTCAAGAATTCATGACGAGTCCTAATGTTTATGGGAGATTTTGTTGCGAAGGAGTTACTTCAACAAACAATAGTCCTTGCAACTTTTTTTCATATTATTCTTCTTCATGCTGCCGTGTAGCAAGTGTGAGGTCGGAAGTCTAACATTACTTGGAAAAATGAGAGTTTAACACTTTATAAATGAAATGATTTTAAATCAAATGTCTTAAGATTTTAAACTAAAGTGTGATGTTCAAACTCACTTGTATAATTATTCTTGATCTAATGTGGATGATCGCCCAGACTCCATCATGATCCAACAATAAAACCGATAAAGAGTTTGACCGGCTTCTTATATCAAAAGTCTTTTAAAAGTGAGGTTGAATATTTTATAAATAAGAAGATTTATAAATTCAATGCCTTAAAGTTTCTTAATTCAAATATGATATATAACTCTATTATGTGTTTGTTCTTAATGTAATATTAATAATCATACTCTCCTCAATATCCAACACTTCAATAATAAAACTCTTAAAAACACACTTTTTGAATTTAAGTACCCCAAGATTATCATATGGATATGCTATGTATCAAACTAATTAAAAACACATTTAAAAACAAAATTGGCTATCAAAATACATTCAAAACTAAACTACACTAACTAACGGACTAGTACTTTTATAGTAACAGTAACACAATTAATTAAAAGAGAAATGATATTTGTACAACCATTATTGACAACTTTTGTAACAACTTTCTTTCTCATACTGACATTATGTTTGTATTTTCTCTCTCTATTGTTTTGGTTTCCGTGCCAATACCTACTTTTGTTTGAAAATTTATGATTGTCCCAAAGGTTGTTACACAAATGGTTGTTCAAATAACATACCACTTCATTTGTGCAGGTTGGTGAACTTCGACATCATTTTACTCAGTTCACTAAGATGGCGGGTATGCCAACCTATTCTCATTTATTCTTCAGGTTTATTTGGTTTGTTACTCTTTGGGGCTTTGGAAGGAAATGAATAGCCGGGTATTTCAAAATACGGTTTCCACTCACTTCATTCTCATTGAAAAGGTGAAGCTTCACTCCCTCCTTTGGTTGAAATCTAAGCAGATGGTTTTTTCTTATACTTACCACAATTGGTAGAAACACCCCACTTTTTGTTTGGGTGTCCATTTGTAATTTATTGATTTTGGTTGGTGCTCTAATTTTGGCACCATAACTTTATAAATATTTTCTGGTGTACTCCTTTTGCACACCTTATACGGTGGACAACACCATTAGTTTAGTAATATATCTCATTTTGATTTGTTAAAAAAAAACATACCACTTAATTAAAATCCAAAAAGACTATGCACACTTTGTGGAAGTGATAAAAGACAGATAATTTCAATTTCATTGTGAAGAAATTAACAGGAGGATGGAATTGAGTGAGGAGTCAATGTCAGACAAGAAGAAGGAACGGATATAGCCTATCTATCTCCATTTCAGTTCATGCGGCTGTATAGTACATCATGATGTCATAATTTGAGTTTGTTTATTATTTTTCCGGTGTCAACTTTTTTTTTCTTTTTCAAGTAGCCTAATGGCATGAGCTCACACATTTTAAATGTGGAGAAGTAGGGTGTCAGGGGTTCGAACACTACCCCTGCATAAATTGCAATATCCCTACCAACTAAGTTAAACATTTTATTTTCAATAAAAAAAAGAGACACCATATTAAGAAGAAAGAGATTCTAGTAATTCAAAATTCGTCGGAGAGAGAATGTTCTAAAAAAATTTGTTTATGGTTATATTTGATTTAATTTTTGACTGAGTTGTATAGTAAATTTGGGAAGTAAATTAGTTGGCATGTAAAAAAAAAAGTATGTTTCGATCACCTCATTCTTGATTTTCTATGAAAATGATCTAATACAATTTAAAACCTTTTTTTTAGGCATAGAAAGTATTTCCTTAAACTATTATATATTACAATTTTTAGAACTATGAATCAAACAAGGAGCGAATTTGATCTTCAACTTGAAGAAAAACAATTATGCACGATAATGTAAATACTTTTTTTTTTTTTTTGAGATGATGTAAGTATTTTATAAAGCATTGCTATATGTAGCGAAACAAACTATCACGAGTGTTTTGCGAATGGATTGTCATCCATAGATCTTTTTTTAGCGGAAACTTTGATGGTTGGATTAAAAGGCATCATTATCCCCGTTAGTTTAGCTCGTTTAGTAGGGATACTGCATTTTTTTTAATAGGCCAAAATGAATTATATTACCACATCAAAGGCCTTCCTAGCACAAGACGTGCCAAGGAAGAAACACCAAAGTCAATACAAAGAAAAACCAATATTTACAAGGCAAGAGCTTGCACCACAAAACAACCCAGAACATTACAGAAATTAGCTTACGCCTAGTAAAGTAAACGGACTAAGCCACCAACCATGATAGTTAAAGGGAAGAGTTGCAAACTTCACCTTCAACCACTTGAAAGTTAACAACTTAATCTTGTCCACCACCTGCATAATTGAGCTATCTTTTGCATTAAAAATTATGTTGTTCCTTTCCTTCCAAATTTCTCACACTGTCGCAAATCAAATAACTTGTATAATTGATTGTCTCGACTTAGTAACGCCGCCAAAAAGGCTGAATTGATTAAAATGCCCTGTTACATCATGAGCAAAGCCGTGACAACACCAAGCCACTGTAAAATGTGATTCCAAACCGAACCAAAAAGATTACAATGTAAAAATAAATGAGTGGATGTTTCGATCAGTCCACAACCACCAACACAAATTTGAGCATCAAAGTCTATAACACGTCGCCTATGTAAATTATCTTTTGTAGGAAGGTGATCACGAAACAGACGTCACGCAAACAACGCCACCTTTAATGGGACGTCCTTATGTCAAATAGGAGGCGTTGCCACCACATTTTCAACATGAACCTAAGCAATGATAGAATTGTATGCGCTTCGATCTGTATAAATTGAAGACGAGTCCACCTTCCACATCCATTTATCCTCCCTGTGAACCTGTAAAGAAACATTTTGAAGTAAAAGCCTAAGTTCTCCTACCGACTCCTTCTCCCACACAAACAAACTACGCTTCCACCTCCACACCTCACCCTCATCTCCCCAACCTAAAGCTCTCATCGCTGCCACTGTCTCCCCCTTCAGTAACAACAACTCATACAACCTATTAAATCTATCTCGTAATGTCACCTCGCCCACCCATACATCCGTCAAAAACAACGTATTTGGGGATATTGCATATTATATGCAAGGGCCGGGGTTCGAACTCCAAACACCCCACTTCTCCACAATTTAATTGTGTGAGCTCTAGCCACTAGGTTACTTGACAAAAAAAAAGCATCTTTATGTTATAGTTACAAATTAAAAAATAGGTTAAATTACACTAAAGGTCCTTTAAGTTTGAGGTTTGTAATAGATTGGTTCTTTAAGTTATTTTGGTCACATATAAGTCCTTTAAGTTTGAGATTTGTAACAGATTGGTCCTTTAAGTTATTTTGGTCACACATAAGTCCTTTAAGTTTGTAAACGTTTTCAATTTAGTCCTTCTGCCACATCATCATTTTGGTTAATAGAATGACTAAATTGAAAATGTTTACAAACTTAAAGGACTTATGTGTGACCAAAATAACTTAAAGGACTTATGCATGACCAAAATAACTTAAAGGACCAATCTATTACAAATTTCAAACTTAAATGACCCCTGGTGTATCTAAGCCTAAAAAATAGGGTTAATAGGTCTTTACCCCCTGTAATATAAGTCATTTTCGGTTTTCCCCCTGTAAAATATTTTTGTTTTAATTTACCCCCCTAATAGGCCAAACAAAAACGAAAAATTCTTGAAAAAAAAAATAAAATTGGTTTTTGTTTGGCCTATTAGGGGGGTAAATC
>Ga0315914_1003690_pt1 | contig 23197 bp, 10 predicted proteins | sample MpolenodulesMG_FD_203920 | JGI IMG/M metagenome (GOLD analysis project Ga0315914, IMG submission 203920) | Medicago polymorpha root nodule microbial communities from Los Angeles, California, United States - elongated nodules | ecosystem: Host-associated > Plants > Roots > Nodule | place: USA...
AGGCCTCTAATTATTTTCTTCTGCCTTTGAGGAACTTCTGGATCGAACCAACGAAAAAAACTGCACTTTCTTCTCTACCAATAATTCCCACATCCATGGAACCTCCTTCCTGGGTTTTCGTCAGTCCAAGCTGTTACTAGAGGGGAGTCAACGCCACAATAACATACCAACTTCGTTTTGCCCAGACATGATGACCCACTCACGGTTGAAGCTGATGAATATGGTTCACCTATTATTTTCTGCAAATCGAAAGAAGACGAAAAGATGATGTACTGAAATTCGAAAGGGAAGGATAAGAAGGAAATAGACACAAGAAAAGAAGAAGAAAAGAATAAATTGATAGAAGAAGAAGAAGAAAGGAAGGAACAAGAAAAAATGAACCGATAGAAGAAAGGAAGAAGAAAGCAGGAAGAACAATGGAGGAACAATGAATTTTGGGGGAAAAAATTGGGGTTTTTTAAACCCTAGTATATTATCGTTGAAGTGTCTCACGTGCCAAACCCTTTTATATATTTTTTTTAATTCCAGTAATTTCCAACGTGGCTAAAAAAAATAAATAAATAAATAGTATATACCGACGTGGCCTGACAGCGTGTGCCATATCAGTGTGGACTGGGTCAAAATAGACCAAAAGGATGAAATATGCAATAGAGCTAAATCTTAGGGGGCCAAAATTGTGGTTTTTGTACTTAGGGGGCCAAAATTGCAAGATTTTGAAAGTTAGGTGTGGAAAAGTGCACTTTAGCCTCTTTTTTTTTTTTATAGAAATAATTGACTCATTTATTTGACATTTAATGTTGTCAATGTATATTACATTTTGATTGGTTGATATCATGATGGGGTAAATACCCTCTAAACAAGAGAGGGTAATCTAGAAAAAACCGATAAATTTACATTAAAATGACCCTCTTTTAATTCATATATAGGAAAATGAATTGAAAATGTATACGCGGACAACGGTGGTATGTTTTCCAATTTTGGTGAAAACACTACATTTTTTTAATTGATAAACGACATAACAAAAACTATTGGAAACTCACATAAACAAAGGAATTTGATTCAAACCTCGACCACCACATTCAACACAGCAATTTTGGTATTTCAGAACTATGACTTATGTACAAAACTCTACATTTTAAATAGAGATTGCTTCTTTAAAAAAATAAATAGAGATTACTTGAAAACTCATCTCAAACATGTTTTATGTCACGTTTTTTATTAACTGAATTAAATATATTTTAGCACAATTTTAAGAATAATCAAATTAAAAGATTACATATGTTTTAAAAGCTCGTGAATTTTTCATTTCTAGTATATTTTCTCTATTTTAAAGTCCTAGAAGTCACTTTTCTCACGTTGTTTTTGCTATTTTCTTATATCTTGCTTCTCACTTATCGTCGATAAGTTATCGATGTTGTTGAAACCAAGTTGGTCCACTAATAACAATATCTTTTTATGTTTTTATGATAAAAAAAAATATCTAAATGGTTTTTCAATTCGCATTTAACTTAATTTCTTATAACTTTGGAATCTTTCAACAAACTATATTCATTTTAAATTTTGCAAATTTATTTATTTAATTCTATTCTAACATATATAGCCCGCCATCGCGCGGGTCGTGAGCTAGTAAGTGTTATTGGTACATGGAGCTTTAATCATCTTGTACAGATACCCACTTAAAAGTTTCGATTGAATGGGGTGGGGTAGCTCAACTGATTTGAGTTAAGGGAATTTTTTTTGGAGGTGCTGAGTTTGAACCGGACAAAGGAGAGAAGAGAAAAAACTAATTTCTTTTTTTTTGGTCGGGTAGCCTAGTGGCTAGAATTCACCTTATAAGGTGGATAAGTGGGGTGTCCGGGGTTCGAACCCCGACCCCTGCATATAATAATGCATTGTTCTACCAACTGAGTTGTGCTCATGAGACGAAATATAATATTTTTTTATTAACATTTATTAAAAATAATGCAAATCACATTTGGATAAGCTTCATTTTAGATGTCCCTTACTTTGAAAATTAAACCCCTAAAGTAGCAGGTTTTTAGTTTTCAAAACATTTAATTTGAATATTCAAACCGATGTTTTGCTTTCAAAACTTTGGCATGAATATTTAAAATGAATGTTTTGAATTTCAAAACTTTTGGTATAAATATTTCAATAATGCTATTCAAAGCGAGTGATATTATCTCGAATGGATCCCGAACAAAAATAGGCCAATAAAAACAGTTTTTGAGAGGAAATCATGGGAAGTGGTGGAGAAAATGATGGAAATTATAAAACAGTGCATGGGTGGCATAAATGCCACATCTGTCCTAAAACTTTCGGGATACCGTTTTTCGCTTAAAAAATCATTTTCCTAAATATTTAAATTGGATCTTTCAAAAATATTTTTAAAAAATTAACTCATTGAATTTTTTTTCCATATGTTTTAGTCTAGGACAGAATATGTGATTTTTTTTAAAAAAAAAAAATGTTTATAGTATCAGTATGTTAAAGTTAAGAGTATTTTTGGAATAGCATATGTGTTTTGGAAAATAGGTAAAGATGTGTGTGGGGTATAAAGTAAGAAATTTCCCTTGCTTTTTAGGCTACCTTATATGTTTTTGCTCTAGAGATTTACCTGTTGATATGTGGACAAAAACTTTTATATTGCAACATTTTTTTGCAATATTTAAGACATGTAAAGGTCCCATTGTATTCACACCCATCGAGATATCAAACCTGTATGAAATTTAATTAAATTTATCAACAATTTTTTTTTGACAATTAATCAAGATTATAGTCAAAAAAGATAAATCTATATATCTTTCATATTATCAAATTTAGTGATAAAATTAGTGACAAATTCTAAAATTTGATTTAAATACACGTTTAATCCTTATATTTTAAGGGTAGTGTTAACTTGCGCTCTTATGACACATGTTAAGAAATCTAAAAGAAGAAATATTCTCTAAAATTTTATGCATTCATTTCATTCAAAAGTTAAAAATTAAATGTAATGCACATATTCCAATAAATTATTTTTACATTTGATTCATTCCAATAAATTAAATTTTTTAGTCCCATGTTTTACGAGTGTCAAGATTCTTTCATTTTGGAGTTCCTTTTTTTTGCACGTGGTCATATTCCTTAATGATATAGAACAGGGTCGTCTTAAACTATCCGGAGGCCCCGATGCAATCTTAAAAATTGGCCCCTCCAATAAAAAAAACACACCAAAAATTGGTTTTCTTATGCTGGAAAAAATAAATAAAATTAAAACATAATAATAAAAAAGTGATTCATGGGAATTGAACCAAGAACCAGACGCCCACACACGCATCTTTCAACCACTGGACCATCACACAATTCTTTGAATTATATGCTCTAAACAAATATATGTAACATTTTAAGGCCTTATATGTATAAAAAAATATATTTGGGCCCCCAAAATTTGGAGGCCCTGAGCCATGGGCCTGGAAGCTCTTGCTTTGGGCCGGCCCTGATATAGAATCACAATTTTTTTTGGTTACAAAGAAGAATCACATTTAATGATGTAACATATCTGATTCGGACCTTAAACAATGTGTGATTAAGCAAAAAAATGCCATGTCATAAAAAAATTATTTTTTAGTTGTGAAATGGTCAAAATTACTTGACAAGAAATGGATTTAGTTAGCTTATTGTCATCACCTGTCGTCAAATTTAGTGGTTGCAGCAAAATTGATAATAAGGTCTATTTCTTGAAACATATCAAGATTTTCATCTTTCAATCCCAAATTTTCAACAGCAACATCTCCTGCTATAGCTGTAACTTTCTCTGATATGAAAGAATCAAATTCTTGAGCCCACTTAATTCGTAGCAATCCAAACAAATCTGTTTGAAATACCTATAAAATTATTCAAACAATTAGTTCATGTTAGTCACGTAAAAAAATATTCATAATGCATAGTCCAAATATTCATTAGTATTTGCATTAATGTACCTCATTTTGCAAACGTTGTGCAGCTAAATCATTGTTGGAAGCTCTTACGAGAAGATACAACTTTTGTATCTCTGGTTGAACTCTTAGAATCTTTTCCACAAAAACTGTACATAGATAAAAACAAATTTAATTATACGTAACTATGGTGATTTTTTAATAAAAGATGACAATAATATGCTATTTTATATATGCATGTATGGTACCTTTTGCCAAGAAGCCTGTTGTGCCAATAACTAAAATGTTCTTTCCCTTGAGAAAGCTTTGTATTGTTCTGGAGTTCATTACTAAGAAATAAAATGCAAATTCCCTCAAAAAAGAAATAAAGTGCAAATCAAAGTCACGTATAGATTGTCATTTTGTAATGATTATCATTCACTTATTTATAGATGGGGGTTGTCAATTGTGCCCCACTATCTTAACTTTTACATTAATATTTAGTCAGTTAAGTTGTTGAATAATGTATATACATTTTCCTCACAAAACTAGGGGATCTTTCAAAAATATTAGTGGAAACTAATAAAAATGTTTTATCTTCAATGATACTTACTTTTTATAGGTCATATTAGTAAAATTAGTGGTTATATTAATTTTCGGGATCATGCTCTAGACCTCCTTCTTATAACTCTTTTAATGTTTTTTAGCTCACAAACCAATTGATTTGTTTCTTCAAATAGGTGGATTATTATGGGATGGAGGCTGGCGAGTTCTATAGAGTATTATTTTCTATGAAATAAAGTCAAAAAATGTCAAATAATTAATGATAAAGTTAAAGGTATTTTGGTTCAAGCTTATAAGTATTAATCAATTATATTTATATACAAAAAATATATATATATACCTCAGTTAACTGATGATTATCCTTAAAAAAAAAGGATGATTATATTGATTCATAAGTGATCCATAAGTTTTGTGCAATTTGATTTTGATATTGAGACGAGGAGTATAATTTTTTTATTTTTTTATTTTTCAGACGCATCGTGTAATCAATTCATTCATCCATTTGAGTAGGTAAGATCTATCACTTCCGGCGTATATTACCATTTTCCTTTCCTAAAATGGTAGCATAACAATATTAAATTATCCCCACTTCCTAAAATGGTATCGGTCCCCGCAAAATCATGTATCAACAACAAAAGTTTACAATCATGCATAACTCGATTTTTTTAAAGCTAAGGAAATTAATGGGTGAGATTTCAGTGACTTTGTGTTGGGTGACTTTGGTGACTTTAGTGTATTTTAGAGAGAAGAGAGTGATGATGGAATGATTAAAATAAATTATTTTGATAAGTGAGAATTATTGGTTAGGAGAGAGATAGAGACAAAGGCACCGAAAGGCACCGAAGTCAAAGGCACCCAAGTGCTACCCGAAATTAATATAGACAACCAAAAATAGCACATTGTTATTAGGGATGGGAATAGGTCAGGCCGGCCTACGGCCTAGCCTACGACAGGCCAAGGCAGACCTAGGCTTTTTTAAAAGTCTATTTAGCTTAAAAGGCTAGGCCACAGACTATTCAAAAAGTCTCTTAGATCTATTAAGACGGCCTATTTAAGTAAATATGAATATTATTTCTTATTATTATATTATATTTTGTACTTTGAATTAAAATAAAAATTTGATAACTTTTTCAGTAATTTAAGTTTATCAGTATACATTAATTTTTTGCATATTTAAACGTATTATTACAAACTAGAATTGTTTTATGATACAATGTATAGTCAAATCCGTAAAAACTCATGTTAATTATCAAAAGAGAGTTTAATCTAATTGATATATTGGTTCACTAGTCTATTTAAACTTAGATCACATTGCTTATTTAAAGATGTTAATATGAAATAGGTTTTTAAACAAGGTAGCATACCGTATCAGGCTTTCAGAAGGTCAGACTCAGACCTAAAAGGTAAGCCTATGCAGGCAACAGGCCTTAAAAAAAATTGGCAGGCCAAGTTCAGGCCTTGCAAAGCCTAACTCGACCTAGCCTATTCCCACCCCTGATTGATATGTAATGCAATTGGTTTATGATATCACCACGACGCTAGTCTAATAGTATCTGTCAACTATTAATTTGTGCCTCGAAGTGTGTTACGGGTCATGTACCTGACCGTAAAAATCACAACCAATGGGTCTAACAGTGCAGACGACATTAAGACCTCATGGGTGTCACTCGAAATGATAAGCATGTAAGAAACTCGTGAATATTGCTATTTTTCCCTTTTGAAGCTACCAGAAATGTTTTTAAAGGGTGTAGAAGCTGAACCAAACATACACTCAATCTGCCATTTATCTTCACACTATCAAATTGGATTAACTACAAGAACCCCGTCACCTATTCTGTCTAATATATCACTTTCTGATACCTAGTTCAATTAAATATCTTCTCTCCAAAAGTATTCCTTTATCTTGCTTCGTTAGTTACAATTGGTAAAAGTGACTCTCGTTTTTTAAAGACAAACTGCTTTCAAAATTATTCATGTACAATTGCACTTTGAACAAATATAAATCCAATTTGAGAGGATGAGTGAAAGTGGAAAAGTTATTTAACCGACTAACAGTGTTACATGGAGGGGAGGTTAATGTTTAGTTGAAAACCTAAAGGGATGTGAGTGTAATTTACTCAATTAAATTCATAAAAAAATGCCAAAAAAAAATATCTAAAAAAAATCCTCTGAAACACTTAATTAGGTCAATATAGCATATGATAGAAGAGGGGAAGTCAATAAATGGATGAAGGTTATAAAACTGGTGTTAAACTTTCTGAATCATTCTGGAGTTTGGACTTTAATACAAGCAACAACAAGGCATAACTACAAGGACCAACAAACCTAGTATTTGTTTGGTGCATAAAAATTTCATATTGCCAACATAATATTTTTCACGCAGCATATTCAACATGTTGACAAGAGATATAGTAATTAAACTGAAAGGGTAAAGATAAATCGGCCTTCTTGTTGAACGGAACCACCGTACCAATGTGATCATCATTTACCCCTGAAATTTATAAAAGCAAATCATTTTACTTAAATTGAGGAGAAGAAAACCATAGAAATGGATGAAAATGTGATTTTAATTTCACTTACGTGTTCATCATCAAAGTTATGTTGTCTCCTTTAAGAAGGATCCTCCCTAATCAAAACAATAACACCCTTCAGAAAATGCATAAGTGGCAAAGACAAATATAATCAAATTTGAGAAACATATATTACCTAATGTCTTTTTGCTCTTCTTCTTGACATTTACTTCTTCGGCATCATCCAAAACCAAATTCATGTACTCGTCAAAACCCTGTTTAAAACAAAAATAAGATCACAAGACCCTTAACCATCTATTCAAATATACAAATTTTAATGCGGATGTACTGTCTACACACTAACAAAAACAATAACCAAGCATTTTCCCCCAAGAAATGAGCTCATGAATCCAAAAGTTTACATAGTCCTAAACTTTTGAAAGAGACAAATGAGATTCAAATTCAAAGTTTTGGATAACAAGGATGTGGCCAAGATAAATTTAGATAGTACAAAGTAGTGACAAGTGTAATATCACATTTCTTAAGAGATGATGATAAATGAATAACTACAACAGATTCATGTCTCGTCTCTTCTTTAAGAGGGGATTTTGTATTTGAATTCTCTAAGATCAATTTGAAATACAAATTTTAATTGAAGTTAGTATTAAAGCTAGGCAGAAATAACAACAATTATGCCTCCCTACAGTGGTTGATGACTTGATGCTAATTCCAGATCATCTCATCAAGAAATTAACTATCAAGTAATCCCTTCCACATCCACAAATAAGACAACTGAACCCCAAAAACAAACCAATCCTAAGTATATGAGCTGAGGTGGGCAGACCTCCCTGCCCTAGTCCAACCAGACCAGACTCAAGCAGCGAATTCACAAACACAGCATCAGAATTCAAATTTAACCAACAAATTAATAAACCAAAACATAGGTTCACAACTTAGCACACAGCAAGAACGCAAAATGTTCCAAATCATTAAATTACAAGGTTCAAAGTTACTAGAGAATGAAGAATGGTGGGACCGGTTCCGAATTCAACTTAGCGAATCAAAATTTCAACATTCACAAGTTGGGTTCATTTGCCAAGTTAGCCTGTTAGGTGCAACCTCGCAATAATGGACTTGTTCATGTATTCTAATTTGCAAATTTATTTATGCTGGGAGCAATGGGGTTGAGACTCCAACACATTCACCTCCTTTCCTGATGGTTCACATTGGGCTGTAGGATGCATATGTGGAATCAATAGCTACAACTTTACGATAGGATAGTGTTTTGTACACTACAGGGCATTACCCTTCAGCTGTTGCATCTGGCATTTCGGGGGTTCTTAAAAAACAATAAACCCCTGTTTTTTCAACATGTTTGGGGGAGAAAATATACAACCATTATTTTGTAGACATGTTCGATCCTCCTCAAACTCGTGAATCTAGCTAAGTTTACACGGAAACCATTTGTAATTGAATTAACTCGATTTTGATTCCTAGAGTTGTTGAGTCACATGATTATGAGTTAACAAATCCTATTCCAAAACATGTCATACAAAAAGGAGAAATGATATTTGTACAACCATTTTCTAACAACTTTTTGACAACTTTCTCTCTCATACTCACATTATCTTCTTATTCTCTCTCTATTATTTTTGACCAATCAAATGAGAGAAAATCAAAGTTGTCATAGAAGTTGTACCAAAGAGTTGTACATATATCACTACTCTACAAAAAGTGGGTACAAATTTGCAAATTTCTAATCTGTCTATTCCTAGAAATATCTAATAGCAGAAAATAGCGGTTTGTTAACATTCAGCTACACAACAGCACTAAACATCACATAGGTTCTAGACAATCAAAATTGGAAAAAAGTAATGATGGAAGATTTGTAAGCTGTGGAAAATAACTCCAAAAATACAGTTCTTTCATCTATTTTTCTACACTTCCAGATGTCCCTTTTGAACTGCTTACTACTCCACAGGTTTGGGCAAACATCAAAATGCACAGCTAAAAGTAACACCACAGGATTGTATAAAACTCTTGGCTAAAATCTGATAATTAACTCCACTGGCTTGTGTAAAACTCTCAGCTATTTTCCACGGGTTTTAAGCACTAGACCGTGTATAGTCAACTATCAAGAAACATTTACCTAATTAGGGGTGGAAAAAGCTAGGCTGATCATATTTTATTTTATATAATATATATTGAGCCAATCCAAAAGAGAAACTACAGCACCAATTATCAATATGGATGATATTATTGTTAAAGCGTTAACGAAACTGAAATCGGGCTTGAAGGAGAAGTTACAAGAATGTTTGAAATTGCAGATTTGGATCTAGAGGAATATTTTATGGGGATAGAATATGATAAATCTACAGAATTATATACTCGTAAACCAAAGACTGATTGAGACTGATTTATCCACCTCATAGTTGCCCAAATATATCTTTTGTAGTAAGCTGGGTATGGCAACTAAAACACTCACCAAGACTGCAAGATCTTGAGTTGACTACAAATTTTGATGTATTGAAATGGGTCATTAGGAAGACGATTAATGTATGAGAGGCAGGGATACAAGCAAATTGGCTGGTAGTACAGTTGATAGGAATCAACTTCTGGTTATTGTGTATACATTTAAGGGAACCTTGTGAAAAACAGAATGTCGTGGCTGAATTTGAATGAAAGTCCTATGAGGGTATTTGAGAATACTGATTAAGTAAATTAAAAAGCTACCACTAAAAATTACGAGTTCACAACTCTACACCTATGAAAGTCTACCATGAGATCAAACCGACAAGCTCCATAGGTCACAATCAGGTTTTCCATGACAGAATAGAATTGATCATAGAAAGAGCAGGAAGAGTTAAATACTTCTTTCTTATATGAAAACAAATGAATCTCCACAGTAAAGGAGATTACCACCTATGAAAATACAAGCATGAAACTGAAAGAAAATGCAAGAAAAAATAATCCTAATTACATTACACCCAACGATCCGATCTCCCCTACTCATACTCCTATAACCAACTCGGCGAACTCTGTCATGTGCCCCTTTCTTCTTTTTTAGTGAAAACCTCCCGAGACACAAACCCTTGACTATTTAGTCTACGAATTGGATTATTGCAACTTTCTATTGTGCATCCCTATCGGTTTTATCTATACAACAACAACAACCAAGTCTTATCCCACTAAGTAGGTTCTGCTAAATGAATCAAACGACATCATGATGTCATCGGTTTTATGCATATGTTTCTTAAAACACAACTCATACGAAGGCAACAAATATCTTAAATTCAGTACTGCTTGTCAGGAAGCCAAATTGAAATTAGATGCATCACAAGATTATAGTAGATATTTATCAAAACATCAAAAGGTGACTAATTCGCAATTACCAAAACATCAAATGGTGACTAATTTGCAATTACCAAAACATCAAACAGTGACTAATTTGCAATAGTTAAGCAACTTAAAATAAACAAATAGATTATTGCACACCAAAACCATAGCTTTCCTGAAAATCCGAGTACATAATTCTACACCATAAAGAAAATAATTGAAAGAAGATTCACAGCACCAAAATCCCAATTAAATAAAGCTTCTTTTTTTCCACAACATTTAAAAAAAAAAAAACTTACAATGATTCTGCCTTCAATCCTCAAATCCTTCTGCTCAAAAAGCCAAATCTGAATCCGCGCTTTCTGCAACAAAAAATAAAAAATAAGAAAAAACAAAACCAAATTTGATTTAAAAAAAAGGCACTAAGGAAAGCACAGAAGGACTTACGCTTTGAAGAAATCTGAAGATCAAGTTCTGAGAAAAAGAAGAAGAAAAACGGAGATTAGGTTAAGTTGTTAAAGAGAAAGAAAAGTGAAATTGAAAGGGCTAAGAGTGTGATGAGAAGCTTACAATGGGTTGGGTCATGACCCTTTGAACCTTGGTGCTCGCCATGGCAGCTGGTGAAGGTGTGCGGACGATGAAGGTTTGGAGAGACGATGAGAGCTAAACCCTAGAAACTGAGTGACGGTGAATAATGCTGCTAACTCGCTCACTCAGAGGGTTTTAGTAAACACCAACAAAATAATTAATTATATATATAAAGGGGAAATTATCAATCTAGATGATAAACAAATTTTTTGCTAAAAAAAGTGGTAAACAAATTTTAAAGTCTCCTTAAAAAAATAAATAATTTAAAGTGACTTTTTTCTTTTACTCAATTTGAAGGTTTTTTTTTAACAAAGTAAAAAAAGAAAAAAGCAACGAGTCTTACTTTTACTAACTAGACCACGTGCGAAAGTCAACGTAGAGTAACTGACAAGAGATATGAATCTCTCTTTCTAGTTAGTTTGATATCCACAAACTACGTCTGAAAACCAGCATGAAGGATATGTTATAACAACCAACACTTTAATGGTAAACAAATATTAAGCTCCCACAATGGTGTCTAATGAGACAACCAAAGTCCGTTGAATTGGATTTGTTAGTGCACTTCTGTCAACATTAAGGATTGTCGTGTCATGATTACCTCGTTGTCATGGGACCTCTTGACAAGGTTTAAGAGCATTCTACTCAATGATATTACCAAAAGCAGTTATAGCCGCTTAAAATTGAGATAAAATAGTTGCGGTGATAAACCTTGTAACTGGGATAATAAACACAAACTTATTTCTTGAGCACCAAATACTCCACATAACTAATGAACTAAGAGGACCAAACCTCGAGTAAATGTTATGAAACATAAGTGGAGCATTGATAGTTCCCAATTTCTCATAAACATCGATGATCGATCACATTATCAAACACTATTAGTTTCTTGAACTTCTAAAGTTCTTCATATGATTAAACAATGATCAATCAACTCTTCTTCATTCTCACAAAAAGGACAAGTAGATGAGACTATTTAAAGTGTGAAATTCTCAATTTTAATCCTTTCAATATGAAATACTTGAAACTAAAATGTGACATATTTAAGACAAAATTTACATCTACTAATTTTACATGAAGCACCTCTAAATAAATTACATGAAGTAAAATAAAACAATAATAACAAAAAGTAAAAAAAAAAATTGACAAAATATAATATGTTTTAAAGATTTGAAATGAAAGAACCAAAAGCTCAAAAGAAACACCAGTTCTAGACTTTGCCGGCGCTCCGCCACTTCCATTTCTCAACACATCATCTCCGCCATGCGCACCACCGCAATCATCTCCCAACTCCCTCTCCTAAACCGCCTCTCCTACCGCTTCACCTCCACCATCTCCTTCACATCCGACACTTGCCCCGACTCACCCGACAATGCATTCCCATACTCCGACGTACCCAACCCTAACCGAATAAAATCAGAGAGAAAACCCTACGTGACGCCGATGAAAGTTTTGATTGCGAGGGCAAAGACAGAGAGAGAAGTGCGAAAGGCACAACCTTGTAGAGTTCTGGAAGAGGCGCCGGAGAATGGGTTGCTTGTACCGGAGCTTGTGGAAGTTGCGAGAAGAGTTTATCAAACCAGAGGGTTTCTACTTTCCGGTTTGAAGCAACTCGTTCGAGTTATTCCGGTTTTGCGCTGCGAGTATGCATTCTCTCTTTTTTATGTGAATATTTTTATTGTTTTGCTTTTGAATTTTGAAGTAGAAAATGAGGTTAGTTAAGAAATTAAGTTGGATGGATAATTGCATAAGAAACAACTTGATGTTTAGTATTGAGGATTAAAAAATGTTCCATAGATACCCATTTTTTTGATCACATTTTTTAATATGATTAACAATGTGTGGCAGGTGTAGGAAAAAATGGGTGTTTGAATATTATTGCTACTGAATTTAGCTCCTAAGGTAGAAATTCAATTCTCAACAATTGATTATAAAAATAAAGTGTGAATGTTAATGTTAGATGCATATATGACAGATGAAAAATATGTCTTACTTCATTCATTCCAAAACTTTGGTCGTTTAAGGATTTAAGTTTTGTTTCAAAACTTTACTTGTTTAAGAAATTTAAGATATATTTGGCATTGTTCTTCCGAATACACTCCTAAATATAATTAGCATCATTTACTTTATATAAAATCATGGATTTAATTTATACACACTGTCAGTGTAAATATAATTTTACACGGTTAGTCAATCAATCACAACTATCAACTATCAGATCATTGAAAACATTTGACTTTAACCATAACTATTTCTAAAGTCACTCATATGATACGAGTTGTTGTGATTTGTCGACAGTATAAAACTTTTTACACTTATAGTCTGTGGAAATTAATCTCTTAAATGATTTTTTATTTATAGGTATTTGTAAAGCTTTTAATGATTAGAATAAGATAATTCTAGTAGTTATACCCATCAATTAAGTGATTCCTTAATCTATATGCAAAATACCTTAAAGAACCAAAGTTTTGGAATGGAGGGAATGTTTTAGTGTCATCTTGTACAAATCATGTGTAAGATAAGATTACACGGATGTGGGAAAATGGAGTTGTGACATTCCACATAATGTCACTTTCCTTAAAATAGATAGACTCATTTTAAGAGGAGCCAATTATGCTTTAGTGTGATTCTTAAATTAAACAAATGAATTTTGAGTATTCTTAGCAACATTTGATTTATAAGCGGTAGACATTTGTGTCAATGGTATGGGTTTTCTACTGTTTTTGGAGTGGAAATAGAATAAGTTGCATTGGCTTGCTCTTTGTTGCCTTCACATTTAATGGTTTTTGACTTATCAGGCTCTGTAATGAGGTTCACATTGGTTACATCGGTCATGAAATTCGAACATGTACTGGACCAAAGAGTTGGCTGCGGAGTGCAACTCATGTTTGGAAAAGGGGAGGTGTTCGCGATGTTGTTAGTTTCCCAAAATGCTTTCATCTCTATGACCGTGTTGGCAAGCCAAGGGTTGGGCATGATGAGAGGTTTAGTGTTCCTCGTATCCATGCCATAGTTGAACTCTGCATACAAGCGGGTCTAGATCTTAAAAAATTTCCGACAAAGAGGAGAACCAAGCCTGTATATTGCATTGAAGGAAGAATTGCAGATTTTGAATCCGTTGTGGAAGAGAATGAAAGTGAAAGAAAGTGTTCTTTCGAAAACGTCAACCCTTTAATGGATTCATCCTCTATGTTGAAAGAGCCTGTAGAGAAGATCCAAAATCTAGTGGAGAACGAAATAAGCCATATGGATCAGTTGAGTGATGAACAAAGGAGCAAGTTAAGGGTTTTAAGTAAACATACATTGGACTCGTGGTTTGAAATGACATCAGGTGCTAAGAAGATCATGGAGAAGTATGCGGTGAATACTTGTGGATATTGTCCTGAAGTTCAGGTTGGTCCTAAGGGACATAAGTTGAGAATGTGCAAGGCTTCAAAGCATCAGTCTCGGAATGGTTTACATGCATGGCAAGAGGCAACATTAGATGATATTGTGGGTCCAAATTATGTCTGGCATGTTGAGGATCTGAATGGCCCTGCTCTGAATAATAATCTCAAGAGATATTATGGTAAGGCTCCTGCTGTTGTGGAACTCTGTGTGCATGCTGGGGCTCCCGTTCCTGATCAATATAGAAGCATGATGAGATTAGACGTAGTTTCCCCAGAACGAGATGAAGTTGACCTTGTTGCCTGAACTGAAATGCCTTAGATCCTTTTGAAGATGGGCTATATACATTTATTGGACATTTCAAGTTCTTATGGATAAACTCATCGAACTTTTGAGTTTGATCAAATCTGAAATGTGGTGTCATGTGCTAGTTTTCTGCTGTCTGACTATAGGCTGTTTAGCCTGTAGTTCCTCATTCACACATTCTGAATGTAGTTGTCAGTTTATGTTATCTTCAGAAAGAACACCCAGATTGAAGAATTTTTACAAGCATTACAAATTCGTGATTCCATATGGGGATGCTTTCAGCTCAAACCACAGTTTCTTGTGAAATAATGTATACACTGGAATGGCTACTGTGAAAGAGCACGCGGCCCCTACTCTAAACTTAAATGCATAAAGATAAAGGTTTTTTCAGTTAGAACCTGAACTCCACTTTGCTGTGGGTCCAAAAGTATTTCAACACAATTGTATAGTCTTCAGAAAGCATAGTTTTATAATGCTTCCTCATCTTATCGAGTCGATGTTGAAGCTGATTTAGCTCACAATTTATCCTCACTAATATATTTGATGAATTTAAAGACGAGTGGTGGTAAGAAGGTTCAATGAGGCTCCTACAATCTGTGTTGTAGGTAATTGGTGCTGCAAAAGGTAAAACTGTTGTACAATTCATCTCATTCTTTAGTGACTATAGTTAAAACCTTTCTCTAGTAGAGGAAATTAGACTCCACTGGTCACAATTTTGTTTTTGCTGAGAGGGGCTCCTTGAGATCATTAAATCCTTTGCTGTGTATTGTAATTTATTGATTATTTTGTCTTTTGAATTGCATTTAATAAATATACGTTTTATCTAATCTCCCGTATTTTTTTACGATAAAGAGATGATGGTAAACCTAATTTTTGTGCTTTTGGTAATGGTATGCACGCATAGTAAATTTAACTTTTGATTAACTTCCTCTATCCATCTTTACCAAAAAGTAAGCTTCTCTTATACATGAATAATATTTATTTTTATTATTATTCACCCAAAAAAAAAATACTTGTTTTTTTATATGTTCATTTAAAAAACAGTTCAATAGGTGCATGTTGTTACTTGTTAGTAAACTTGTTTTACATTGACAATCAATTAGAGCTCATTGTTTTGCAACGTCATATTATCATTTTTAAATTAAAATAAAAACCTTAAAAAATCATATTTCAAATATGCATATATTGTGCTACCATCATATTTGCCGATGTTTCGCTTTGTTCCATTGGTCCCCTATAGAATATTAAGAAAGTTCTAAATGTAAGATTAGAAGCACATCGAGAGCATCAAATTCTTCCATGATTTCACTTACTCGGTAATTTAGAGAGGGAAGGTAGAGATAGAGGATGCTAAAAAGAGTGGCCAACAATCATGTAGTATCACAAATATCATGTCTACAAACCTAACGTTGAAGTTGATATCTAAACTTTCATATTAACAAATCATTCCTCTTATTAATGAAACAGATAAAAATGAAATATTAATAAGAGTCGTATAATTTGGAGAAATATATGCAATTGAAAAAAGTCAGTGAGGTTAGTTTGAAACTTGTGATTGCTGGTTGGGACACCATTGAACCAACTCTATCACGGGCCATTTATATGGTAATGACACATACTCATGTTGCTGACAAATTTTACTTAAAGCTCAAAACTTTTGAGGAGAATCGAGCAAAGGAAGACACTGTGATCTTTCCTCAATGTTGCTAAGGGCACCTTGCATGCAGTCATAATGGAGACTCTAAGATGGTAAGCTTGCATCCAGCCATTCCAGAGGTACGGATTTCTACATTCCTTAGGTGCCTGTTAATGTTATGAAAGCAATATAGGACTCCCTTAAAGTTAGGTTTCTTTCTAGCTACGCACCCAATTGCACATGGAGAAGTAAACATGTAGAGATCAGATTTCCTTTTTTTAGGGACCAGATGAACAAAAGAAGGCTGAACTTGGAGTGTTGCATGCAGTTTGCGGTTATTAACGAGCAAGCTAGCTGTTGTCTAGCCAACCAGAATTAACGGGTGTCTGTTGAGACACTTTATTAATTCAGGTGCTATGTTAGTGTTAGTTAGAAGTGACTAGTTGTTTGTTGTGTTGTATAACCGTGGTTAATGAATAAGCCTGATCAGAGCAGAACTTATTCAGTGTGTATAAAGTTATTCTTTCATTGAGTAACAAGACAAACATGTACATTTTTCAGTGTGAATAATTTTCCATCCTCTTTTAGTTTCACTCTTTTCTCTGTTCAAGTGTTATATGATATATGATTGAAAGTGTGTGTGATGTTAAATAATTAGTATCTAGAGCTAGATTCTTTCCAGGGAATCTGTGTTTCTTGCTGCTATTATGGCCTCTTCTGATGGCCATTTCTAGGAAACCTTCCCATTCTTGATGGACAAAGTAATGACTAGTTTTTCCATCCTCTCTATGTTTCCCTGTTTTCTCTGTTTAACTTTCAAGTGGTCTATGAGTAGAAGTGTGTGAGGTTTGGATACCATTGAACTGCAAAATTACAGCAATCTGAAGATAATGGTAGGATCAAATTAGTGTGTAGAGGTTTGGTCCATTTGGATTGGGCTTTTATTCCTGAGCCATCTCTGCAGAGCCCCACCAGAATATCTGTTTTCTAGTTTTAACTTTTCCTGCTTTTGTCCAACTGTATAAATAACGAGCTCAGCATCTTTCCCCTGATTCATTGAGAAATTGTTCATTTTCCCTTGGATTGCAGTTTATGTATACTCATTCTTTCTTTAATTTTGTGTTTAAACTGTGTCAAATATGGTCAATTAGAAATCTGTTGAAGTGTTACAAACATATCAGCAACTAATAGAGAACATTGACAATAAAAGAGAATACAATGGTGCATATGTATATCAGAAGAACGCTAAGCAGAAAATATGACATGATCGTGTGCATCTAGTTTGCCTTTTCATGAAAGTGATAACTAGAAATAGAGTTTAACTCAATTCAACAACAGAAAGACTAGCTCACTAGAACACAAGATGCACACACACGCACCCATAAAGATAATTGATCCTTCTAGATTTTTTAAGAGCCATACGAAATCTAAGTATCATAAAAATCTCCCATGCTGCCATGCATGCAATTGATACTTCAAACAGCTAGGGTCTATAAATATAACATGACAAAAGGCATATGATCCAATTCTCTAAACCTGCTCAGAAATCTCATTAGTAAGCTATTTCGTACATTCAGTGCTTATTATAAACATCCCGCACATGCCCCAGAGTAGTCGATAGCGGTGACAAACCGCTATGGTAATCATCGTAGCGGTGCAGAATCAAATAGCGGCCACTTCAACTGCTATAGCGGTGGAGCGGAGAATAGCAGATAGCGGCCGCTTCAGCCGCTATTTGATTTTAGTAGGAAATTTCTAAATTGACCATATTTTAAAAACCTTTTTGAGGGCATTTTGGGGATTTCATAAACCCTAACATTTTTCAGCTCTTTCTCTCTTCTCACATGCGCCGCAAAACACACTCTTCTATCTTCCAACTGGAAAACACGACCTGGCGATATCTTCTCCCTTTATCTGTGCTTTTTTTCTTCCTCGGTTTATTTTTCTTCATGGTTTCTCTTGTTTTATGATTTTTTTTTATCTTCCTCTGTTTTTTTTTTTGTTTCTTGGTGTTTTGATTTATGAATGTTTTACGAGTTTTGAGTGTTATATTTAATTTTATATTAAATATATGTTTGTTTATACTTTATAGTATTATTCATGTAATTTGTCCAAAATAACAATCAAATATCGGTGATCTATGAAGCATGAATACAGACATGACACAGACACTGACACGCCGACACCGCTAATAGTTTGAGAAAATCACATAATTCGGTGTAATTATATGTGTCATGTTCGACACAGGGACACGCCTTATTCGAGGAATGTCTTCATAGTCGGTGATCATTATTTGTCATACCACAATACACTATCCTGCTATCCCACTTTTGGGGTCGGTTGCTATTCACCACTATACAGGATTGACTGCTATGACATTCCCACATGATACGTATGACTGATTATTGTGAACAAATACTGATTGAAATTAAATTGCAATACTTGAGTAGAGTTATCAAAAATTTGAAATGGAACATGTTTTGATAGTTTTATGTGATTTTCATAGTAGTGACAAATTCTTATTTTGCTTGTTCAAATTGCTACTGTAGGTTCTAATGCTAGGAAGAGATAATGTTGCCTACATGCTAAGTGTTCATAATCTTATGAGCATACAATTTGCTGCAACAAAGAGATAATGCGGCAGTACAAACAAGGGCTCATAGTCTTATGAGGATACTTCTTCCAAACAACAAATATGAAGATTATCATAAGAAGCTAATGGGATGAGAAACCTGAGTCATGTCATTCCATACCTATCTCCTAGAATTTGAATTTATTTCCACCAGGTGTTGATGACTACTGATGGGGTACTGGGAACACGTTGGAATGCAGTCACTCCCCTGAATGTTATCACGCTGCATCATCCAAAGCAATTAATAGGCCATGTTATCTAACTGTTCAGTTTGATTTTGAAAGAGAGTAGGCAATTTGCATTAAATTATCATAGCCATATCACTAACATTTGTGTTGTTTAGACTTCACAATGTGGCAAACTAAGGTTCAAATTCTGACTGAGAGAGGTATCTATATTTAGTGTGTGACGCACTTTGAATAGGATTACCTGCGATAGAATGAATCTATAGGAAACCAAAAAAAATTAACATTTGCAATGAACTTTGCATACAGTCAATTATAAAATGTAATATTAAATTGATAACTGTGATCAAATTCAATACTTTGATAGCCCACTTGCAAAATTAACTTATAGCTTTTATTACTAAGATATTATTTATATACGTAGCATTTTATAGTTCATCATGCCCTTGACTCACTAATTGTTTCACCTTGTGTTTGTCCTTGTATATTATAAGGTGAGTTAGTTGTGGACTGTTTTGTTTATTTCGGTTAATTGTTATGATAGAGAATAAACTATTTCCAATTTTCTTCGAGTATTGTAGTGCAATTTGCAACTCAAGACAATGACATCTAAATTATAAAAACATTATCTCTTACCACAATGTTTTTTTTTATTTTTTATAATCAAATTATAATATTATGTTATAGAAGTACAAGAGTTACTCCAACCCATCAAGTAAAAAACTGATTGTGAGTTTTTAATGACTATTTTCATTTTATCAATCTAATAGAAAAAAATAGAAGTCATACTACAAACACGAATATAACAGCCTATAGGGTGTAGGGGGAAATTCTTCGGTGACTTTGAGCGTTAATGACTTTGGTGAATTTAGTGTATTTTAATCGATAGATAAATGGTTTATTTTAATGAGAGAGAATAATTGATTAGGAGAGAAATAAAAACATAGCCAACAAAATCATCCAACTTTTGTCAAAAAAAATAAGAATCATCCAACTCAGTCGCCAAAGTAGAATCTTGGGTGTTGATACACCGGTGAGAATAGAGTCAAGATCCTCTCCATTTTGGATCTCCTCTATTTTTTCTATTTGCAAAAGTAAAGATACAATAAAATTTAAAATTAAGTAATGATGATGGAACCCACTTGTTGGTAATAGGGGTGTAAGTGGTTCGGACAAAACCAACGAAACTGGAAGTTCAAACCGAACCAAACCGAAAAAATATCCGACCTTGTTTGGTTCGGTTTGAAACCGATCCGAACAAATTGAAGCCGATCTAATTTTGTTTGGTTTATGGTTTTTCATTTTGAGATCCGTGAAATCGATGAACCAATCCGATGATAACCACACTCCTTATTTTACTAATATTATCCTACCTTACACAAACTTATGGTTAGGCCCAAAATTAAACATAAAATACTTTTTAATCCATTCACTTTCTCTCATCTTCTTCTCATCTCATCGGTTGACGATTCACGTTGGAATTGGATTGATTTAGTTTGAATGTTTTTATTTAATTTCATGGCGACCATAATTTCATGATGTTTAAATTTCAGGATGTTTTAATTTCAATTTGCATGCATTTGTTATTTTGTCTATGTTTTAATTTTAGGATGTTCTTTTGGAATTTTTGTGTTTGTTGATGAATGATACATGTATGGATCATGAATGATTGAAATATTTGAGTTTGATGATGTTGTTTTTCAAGAATGATGGATGAATGAATCTTGGATCATATTTATGAAATATAGAGTAAGGTTAGTTATAAAAAGTTGTTTGAAAAATAGAGAACAAGAAAAAACAAAATATGAAATACAATTATACAAAGATCTATGAAATATTTTGTGAGAATATGACTTTTTTTAATTGTATTTTTAAATAAACCGATCAACCAAACCAATCCAAACCGATGAAGATTTCAACGGTTCAGATATTTTTTTTACTAAAAGTCAACAAACCGAACCGTTACACCCCTAGTTGGTAGGACTTACAATCTATATTTTATGTGTATCTCCTTTTAAATGACAATCTTGGTTTATTTCTATAAATGAAGAAGATGCTACCTGGTGAAGTAAGAGAAACTGAGATCTTGTATAACAGTGTTGAAGAATTCTCTCAGAGTAAGTAATTGACTCTTGTCCACTAGGGGGAGTCTACTTTTAAATCCATAATAATAACTCGTCTTACCCATATCCCTGTGGTCTCTTTCAAAATTAAGTTCAATTCAATATTCTAGCTAACTGTTTCTTGTAGAATAAATTCGTCACCAAGAGTCACAGAATTCTTCCCCCAGATCTTTATTGCGGCAGTGTCGTTTATATTTATGTCAATTCAGCATAGGGGAACACACAAACACAAAAACTGTGATGCTAATTTATTACTAATACATTCCTTTAAGAAAAGGTATTATACATTTAAATGTATAACTTACTAAAAAAGGAAAAGGAATTTTATGTGTCGCAAATTTGTGTGCGAGTTAAAATGCATAGGGCGGTGACCGCAAACTTAACTCAATTAGTAAGGACAGTGGATAATATATGCAGGGGTCGTGATTTGAACTTTAAATATATCACTTCTTCACATTTAATATGTGTGAGCTTCACCTACTAAATTACTTGAAGAAGAAAAATAAAATGCAGAGCGTGTTCCTTCACGAATTCAATGCCTAAATTAATTATAGTTGCATAAGTGAGGGGCTATGTTGCTAGATAACTAGACTTGTAACTTGCAGTATGTAATCTTGGGTCGATGGTTCTGACCTCTCCTAATAATGCATGTGATCCTTAATTTAATTTTAATCAATTTTCTTTTATAAAAATTCCTTGTACTTTTGTTGCATTAGTATTTATGTGGTCTGGTCCACTATTTTACCAACACAATAACAACTTTTATTGTGGCTTAGGAAATCTCATGACTTTTATCATGTATACGTCGCAGATACAATTCATGATCATTCATGACTTCTTTTTGAATGGTAGAAACCCTAACATGCATGTATCTTCTTGACATCAAAGTGAAATACCAACAAAGAAAAGAAATTACACGATAATGTTACAATAATGTTAAGTATTGATCTACAGTGTTCACCGTAAAACTCACTTATACAACAGTTCCTTTCCACCGCAGGAGTAAACAATAAAAAATAAAAATGCAGCTTGGTTTAAACCGACATCAATTAAACTCACTATCTCAACCGTAAAAACAAGGAGGATCACAAGTTTTTATTTATAAATAGTATCTTTGATCCTAGTTGAAGTTTACAATAATGTATAATGTACAGTAGTTCCTTTCCACCGCAGGAATAAACTATGTACTACACTAACACTTAATACACCGTGAAATCAAGAAAGATAAAGATTCCCTTTCGAAATTGGCGGTAAAAAAATACAGAAATGTAGTGGGGGCACTCTCTCTTCTGAACTGGTGAAGTAATGAATAGTAGTTGATTGAGCATGAGATGAGTCAGACACAAGTTGTGTCAGAAAATAAAACAATCTACATGTTCGATTTAGCTATCCCTGTCGGTGACTCAAGCTGCAGTTTTTCAAAAGAGTTAGGACCCACTTCACTCTTACACTTATTCAATTTATATTTTGCTTCTTTGAGCCAAATACAAATGTAGTTTCACATTTGACGAGTCTTCTATTACTATATCAAAATTAACTTTATTTATTATTACAAACCCAAAATAGGTTCCTTCAACTTCAAGCATAAATTCTTGGTAAATAGTTTTACCTAAGAGCCACATAATTTGCGTTAGGGAACTTCATCCATTTATGTGCATCCTAAAATGACTTTTTACTTCTATTTATGCATTTAATGTTTGGTGTACTCATTATATAAAAATAACAGAAGTGAGGGTAAAAAAAAAGTGATTTTGTTGTAAGTGTTCAACATTACTGAATGGATAATTTTGAACAATAATATAATATTTAAATCAACTTTATTTGTCTTCTTGATCTTCAAAAGAATTATAGACATTTTTTTTTTATTATTTCAAATGTCTCAAGTTTTCATCTCAAAATGATGTCTATAACTAAAAAATTATCACCAAAAGTAGTTTGTTTATAGCAACAAATGGAATATCAGGCCTTAAACTTGTAACAAAATGTTGACTGTACTATTTCAATTTCAAGAATGTGCCGTAGATCTTTTTTTTTTTA